>Ga0134092_1002329_pt1 | contig 14704 bp, 10 predicted proteins | sample 3_6taG_FD_94454 | JGI IMG/M metagenome (GOLD analysis project Ga0134092, IMG submission 94454) | Switchgrass degrading microbial communities from high solid loading bioreactors in New Hampshire, USA - 3_6_20_6_A3 metaG | ecosystem: Engineered > Bioreactor > Semi-continuous > Anaerobic >... | reverse complement strand
GTTATCATTCTGTTTATTATCCTTGTTGTAGGGTTTGTGGCCGGAAAGTTCAATATATTGGATTCCACCGGGACCAGGAAACTTTCCGAAGTCCTTCTTTATGTATCGTCGCCCATGATGATACTTAACTCATTTTTTATAGAGTTCTCAAAGGACCGTATGGTGAACGTTTTGTGGATTGTAGGAACGGGTATGGGAATGTTTGTTGTTTCCATACTTCTTTCGAAGCTGATATATGGCAGGTTTGAAGATAAAATCGTGCCTGTCCTTCGGTTCACTGCCATCTTTTCCAATTGCGGCTACATAGGCCTGCCGTTTATAAATTCACTCTTCGGAAGCGAAGGCGTGTTCTACGGGTCATTCTATATTGTGACGTTCAATGCAGTGCTTTGGACCTACGGGTACATGCTGTATGGCGGGAAGGGTTCCGCGGGGCAGATCATCAAAAAGCTTCTTGTAAGCCCGTCGATCATTGCCCTTTACGTGGGGCTGGTGGTCTTCCTTTTCAGCATACCGGTACCGGAACCGGTAAAGGGAGCGGTAAAGGCCGTAGGGGACATGACCATGCCCCTGTCCATGCTGATTATAGGAGGAGTCATGAGCACGACGAAGCTGCACACCGTTTTCAGCGACTGGCGGGTTTACCTGTCATCGTTTATACGGCTGATTTTCATGCCGCTGCTATATTTTGCACTGGCGTACATCGCGGGCGTACCGACGCTGCCTGCCGCCGTTCTGGTCACAGCCCTTGCCATGCCTGCGGCGGCCAACACCACGATTTTCGCCGAGCTGTTCGATAAAGACTCGGTTTTTGCCTCGAAGTGCGTGACTGTTTCCACACTGTTGTCCATAATCACCGCCCCCATCGTCATCTCAGTCGTAAACTTACTTAAGTGAAGCAAGGGGACGGTTCCTCTGCTTCATTTTTCCTTTAATTGGATTCCGGACGGTCTTCCGAATGAAGCATAGGAACCGTCCCCCTGCTTCAAACTGTTTATTAAGCTCATGGTATGGTATAATTAATCATTATAAAATCCAATGTAATAATGGAGTTGGTTACAAGTGAACAGGACAGAGATACGCGAACTTTACAAAACCTATAAGGAACTTGCGGGCAGGGAGGTCCTGGTCTGCGGATGGATACGTACCATCAGGGATACCAAGACCTTCGGCTTTATAGAAATCAATGACGGGTCGTTTTTCAAAAATATTCAGATTGTTTTTGACGATACCCTGGACAACTTCCAGGAAATCGCCCGTCTGAATATCGGCAGCGCCATAAGGGTGAAGGGGATAGTCGTTGATACCCCCCAGGCCAAGCAGCCTTTCGAGATAAAGGCGATGTCGGTCGAGATCGAAGGCGCTTCCGTTCCCGAATATCCTTTGCAGAAAAAGAGACATTCTTTTGAATTTTTAAGGACGATAGCTCACCTGCGTCCAAGAACCAATACCTTCTCGGCAGTATTCAGGGTGCGCTCTGTTTTGGCCTATGCAATACATCGCTTCTTCCAGGAGAGGGGATTTGTATATGTCCATACCCCGATAATCACTTCCAGCGACTGTGAGGGAGCGGGCGAGATGTTCCAGGTAACGACCCTGGACCTGGCAAATCCTCCGAAGACTCCGGATGGAGAAGTGGATTACAGCCAGGACTTTTTCGGAAAACTGACATCGCTTACGGTCAGCGGACAGCTTGCAGTCGAGCCTTACGCCCTCGCTTTCGGTAAAGTTTATACCTTCGGTCCAACATTCCGTGCTGAAAACAGCAATACGCCGCGCCATGCCGCAGAGTTCTGGATGATCGAGCCCGAAATAGCCTTTGCAGACCTCCAGGACGACATGAAGCTGGCTGAGGATATGATCCGCTATATTATCAGCTATGTAATGGAGAATGCAAAAGAGGAGATGGACTTCTTCAACTCGTTCATCGACCAGGGACTGTATGAAAGACTGAACGGAATACTGAACTCGGAGTTCGGCGTGCTGACATATACCGAAGCGATCGATCTCCTTGAAAAAAGCGGCAGGCAGTTCCAGTATCCTGTAAAGTGGGGATGCGATCTCCAGACCGAGCACGAGCGCTATATTACCGAGGAGATCATGAAAAAGCCCGTGTTCGTCATAGATTATCCGAAGGAAATAAAAGCCTTTTACATGAGGCTCAATGATGACAATAAGACTGTTGCGGCCATGGATCTTCTGGTACCCGGTGTTGGCGAAATAATCGGCGGAAGCCAGAGGGAAGAACGGGCAGATGTGCTTGAAAGACGCATAGAAGAACTGGGTATGAAGAAAGAGGATTACAAATGGTATATTGATACCAGGCGTTTCGGAGGGACCAAACATGCAGGTTTCGGCCTGGGATTCGAACGTATGCTCATGTACATGACCGGCATGCAGAATATCCGGGATGTCATCCCTTACCCCAGGACTGTCAATAATGCCGACTTTTAGTGCATGATGGCGCTAACAGCAGTAATATGGATCGGGGGATTGGTCGTATGAAGCTTACATTTGGATTGATCGGGGGCGGCAGGATTTCTCATAGTCATATTGCTGCTGCTGAGTTTGATGATTTGGCAGAACTCAAGGCAGGCTGTTTCTCACGAAACAGTGATAAGAATATGGAGTTTGGCCGTTCTTATGGATTAGATCCCGAAAGGGTTTATACCGATTATGCCGAAATGGCTGAAGCCGAATCGAAAAGGCCGGACAAGCTGGATTTTGTCATAGTAACCACGCCTAATATAAGCCATTATCCGGTTTGCAGGGAGTTTTTGTCAAGGGGTTTCAATGTCGTTTGTGACAAGCCTGTAACGGTGACATCCGAACAGGCATATGAACTTGAGAGAATTGCGGAGGAACGCGGCCTTCTCTTTGCGGTAACGTATACTTACGGCGGCTTGCCTTTTGTTCATTTGGCCAGGGAAATCTACAACTCGGGCGAAGTCGGGAAGGCGTATTTTATATCGCTTAAATATTACAGGGGTTCCAGGTTGGCTGAAATCATAGCGAATGACATAAAGACATGGCGCTTTACAAAGGCAATAAGCGGTCCAGGCGGTACAATTGCCGATCTTGGAACTCATCTGGACTATCTCGGAAGGTTTTTAATGGGCAGTAACCTTAAAAAAGTATTGGCCAGGCTCATCAATAAGCCTGGCCAGGTCGAACTTGACACGACAGGGACTGTCCTTGTGGAATATGATAACGGCGTTGAAGGAACGATATCCGTCGCACAGGCTGCCTGCGGGCATGACAATGACATCGAACTGGAGATACTCTGCGAAAAGGGTACAATAAGGTGGAACTTTGACTGTCATGCAAGCGTAATGGTTGATTATCTGGATGGAAGGTCCGTTATACATCGCGAACCGGGTGTCTCATCAGAAGCGGTTAAAAAGTTTGCCCATAAATCTCCCAATCTTACCGATCCGCAGACTACCGGCTTTATAAATATCTACTCAGGATTTTTAAAAACATTGGCAAGCCGCAAGGAAGGGGATACGAAGCAATACTTTTATCCAACCCTCCGTGACGGAATATGCGGTATAAAGTTTGTTGAAGCATGCATACGCAGCAATCAGAACGGCAACATTTGGGTCAATCTTTAATTCAGACACACAGCTTTTTGATGAGTGAAAACCTCCGTCCCCGATGCTCAAAATGAGTGAAAACCTCCGTCCCCGATACTCATTCGGTGAAGCGCTTGATGAGCGTGCTGTGGGCGAGGTTTTCGAGGGTGTCGTCGATGGGTTCGAGCCCCTGGAAATCGGGATACTTGTTGAGAAGGGCAAGCATAATCAAATGATCGGCCAGGGCCGGGTTCTTGGGCAGAAGGCTTCCATGGGAATAGGTACAGAAGGTGTTCTTGTAAACAGCCCCTTCAAAGCCGTCCCCGCCGTTGTTGCCGAAGCCTTTGATTACCTTTCCAAGCGGCTTCACGCCTTCGCCGAGGTAAGTCTTGCCCCCATGGTTCTCAAAGCCTACGATGTAACCGTTATTATCCTTAGTCTTTAAGAAATCCACCTCGAAGACCAGGTTCCCTATAAGACGGGTATCCCCGCCGTGGGTCCACAGGTTCAGGGCCCCGATACACTCGATATCTTTTCCGTCATGGGTCCTGTAGTATTTGCCAAGGATCTGGTAGCCGCCGCAGATGGCAAGAAAGACTTTGCCTGCCTCGACGGCTTCAATGATGCCCTGGCGCTTGCCATTCATCAGGTCGTCCTGCAGTATGGTCTGCTCATAATCCTGTCCTCCGCCTATGAATATGATATCATAGTCCTCCCAGCGGAAGTCGTCTCCGATGGATATACCCTTTACGTTCACTTCTATACCGCGCCATTCACAGCGCTTTGAAAGGCATATGATATTGCCCCTGTCACCGTACAGGTTCAAAAGATCAGGATATAGATGGCATATATTGATTTCGTACATGATCCATTTTCCCTTCTGAGCGGCAGACGCCGAACTATTTCCAGAATTCCTTCAGATTAAAGCGTTCCCTGAGGGTTTTGCGTATATCGAGCATGGCCGTGTACGTGGGAAGTATATACAGGTTTTCTTTTTCTCCTGATGCCTCAATCATGCTGTTTATAAGCTTATTGCCGTCATGCTCGATGAAGATGCTGTCCTGCGGGACGCCGGCATATTTCAGCCTTACAGCCATGTCCTCGGCCCTGATGCCGGAGACATAGAATTTTCGGACCTTGTTCAGGATGAAGGACAGAATCTCAAAATCCACGTCCCAGAGCCATGATATGTCGGTCCCGTCGGCAATCCTGTCGTTAATTATAAAAGCGATGACGCACTTGTCGGCCTGGGTCATGAGGTACCTGAGGACCTGGTTGAACCCCGTGGGATTCTTGACCAGTATCATCCTGAAGGTCCTTCCCTCCGCTTCGAATGACTCCATCCTGCCGAAGCCGCATTCAAATCCTTCAAGAACACGGACCAGGTCATTTTCTCCAAGCTCAAGGAGATGTCCCACGGCAGTTCCGGCCAGGGCGTTGTATATGTTGTAAAGGCCAGGCAGGGCAAGTTTCGCGGTTATTTTTCCCGATGGAGTCCTTATTTCAATGGTCGAACTCAGGTTATCATACTCCAGGATCTGCGTGCACTCGATCTGAGCCCCGGGCCTTTCATACCCGCAGGAAGGACACCGGAAATGCCCGAGGTGGCCGAAAGAACTTGATATATAGTCATAACGCGATTTGCAGTTGATGCAGAAAGCGGCATCGGTGTTGGCTTTCACGAAATCCTCGGGATATACGTTATCTCCAAGGCCGAAATAGATGACCTGGTTTGGAACGTCCCTGCCCAGGGAAGCGCAGAGGGAATCGTCGGCGTTAAGAATGAGCCTGGTTTCGGGAGTGCCCTTAATGCCTTCCCTAACATTGTTCAGGGTTGTATAAAGCTCACCGTAACGGTCAAGCTGGTCACGGAAGAAATTGGTGACTATAGCTATTTCGGGCTTAAGCATGGGAGCCACGGTCCTGAACGCGGCCTCGTCGGTTTCAAGGAGGACGGTTCTTACCAGCGGCTTGCCTGAAAGGGAAAGGGCGCTGACTATCGTTGTGGCGATACCGCTTGAGAGATTGGCTCCCGATTTATTGGAAACATACCTGATGCCGGCCTGATCGAGCATACCCGCAACGATACGCGAGGTGGTCGTCTTTCCGTTGGTACCGGTGATCATGATAACCCTGAAACGGTCAGAGAGCACCGAAAGAAGCTCAGGATAAATCTTCAGCGCTGCTTTTCCGGGAAGGCTTGTGCCGCCTCTTCCAAGCAGCCTCAGCACGAAAACCAAAAACTTCGTCACTATTATTGCAATGCCGATACGTAATCTCACAAAAAACTTCTTCATGTTTTTCTCCCGGGAATACTGGCTCTGTATCAGTTAAAGCTTATTATATCCCTTTTGGAACAGGGTAAAACTTTATGGATTATAGTTCGCCATTATTATACAATAATATGGGGCAGCCTGATTGCGAAAAAACCGCAACATTCTTCGGTTATTATATAATAAACCGGCATAAATTTACAAGCTGCAGGCTTTTCAAACGCCCCGGGAGGAGAAGCAGATGAACGGCAAATTATTGTTGATCGACGGGAACAGTATCCTGAACAGGGCCTTTTATGCCATCAGCGGGCCCAGGATGCTGTCAAAAGCCGACGGAACGCCAACCAACGCGGTCTATGGCTTTGTGAATATACTGAACAAGTATATCGAGGAGGAGCAACCTGATTATATCGCCGTGGCCTTCGACCTGAAGGCCAGGACCTTCCGTCATATGATGTATGACGGCTACAAGGCCACAAGGAAGGGGATGCCTGATGAACTGGCCATACAGCTTCCGATAGTCAAGAAAGTTCTTGAGGCCATGAACATCCCCATAACGGAGAAAGAGGGCCTTGAAGCAGACGACATTATCGGAATACTGTCCAGGCAGGCCGAATCGGAGGGAATCAGCGTTTCCATACTGACCGGCGACAGGGACGCCCTCCAGCTCGTTAACGAGAATATTACAGTCATCATTCCTACCACATCGAAGGGCACGACCATAACCACCAGGTATACCCCTGAAGAGATAAGGCAGAAATATGGCATCTGCCCTGAGAGCATGATCGAACTGAAAGCTCTCATGGGGGATGCGTCCGACAATATACCGGGTGTGAAGGGCGTAGGCGAGAAAACTGCCCTTGAGCTGATCAGGCAGTTCGGGACCATCGACAATCTCTATGAAAACGTTTCGTCCATCACAAGGGAAAAACTCAGGGAAACCCTGCTGGAACACAAAGATATGGCCTACCTGAGCCGCGAGCTGGGGACCATACTGAGAAACGGCGACGTCAGCTGGAAAGTCCGGGAACTTAAGCGTGAAGAGATAAACAGGAAAGAGCTCCTTGAAGTGTTCCGGGACCTGGAATTCAACTCCCTGATAAAGAAAATGGGCCTGGACAGCGCGGAAGATGATCCCTGCATAACCCAAAGGGTTCCGGAGATCTGCTGTGAGCGGATTGAGGCTTCCGAAAGGCTGAGGGAAGCGGTCACCGAATTGATTGCCCTCGCCACTGAAAACGAAGGCCTGGTATATCTTGTCCCATTGGTCCGGAAGACGGGCAAGGTGGGCGGACATCTCCGGGCGATAAGCATGGGGACGGGCAAAAAGGGGTTCTATGCTGAGAACATTGAGGAACAGGCCATTGCCGATGCCTTGAAACCTCTGCTTGAGAATAAGTCAGTCACAATCGTGACCCATAATATAAAGGAACTTTATACGTGGGTCCTGTGCCGATGCGGAGACATAACCGCCGGTTACTTCGACACCATGCTTGCCGAATATCTTATAGACGCGCTGGCAGCGGATTATTCGATCCCGGTCCTGGCAAAGAAGTATGCGGGCATCAGCATTGACGCGCCGGAGACAAAAAGCAAAGGCAGGCAGGCAGAAGTTGAGCCTGATACCGACAGGCTTTTCCGCTATCTCCGCGATTCGCTTTCGGTCCTTAAGCCGATATATGAAAAGCAAAAAGGGATCCTTGAGAACAGCGGGCAGAACGAGCTCTTCTATAACGTGGAGCAGCCGCTGGCCCTTGTCCTGGGAAGCATGGAGTACTACGGGTTCAGGGTGGATCAGGAGTACCTTGAAGAATACGGCGTGCGTCTTGATCATAATATCCGATCCCTTGAGCAGACCATTCACATGCTTGCAGGGGAAGAATTCAACATAAACTCCACGAAACAGCTCGGCACGATCCTGTTCGAAAAGATGGGCCTGAAGGCTTCCAAAAAGACTAAAACCGGCTATTCCACCGATGCCGAAACATTGAGCGAGCTGTCCGACGCCCATGAGATAATCCCGTGCATCCTGGAATACCGGCAGCTCACAAAGCTTAAATCCACTTATGTTGAGGGACTGGTAAAGGTCATCAACCCTGATACCGGAAGAATCCATTCCAGCTTCAACCAGACCGTGACAGCCACGGGAAGGATATCGAGCACCGAGCCGAACCTCCAGAACATCCCCGTACGCACCGACATGGGCAGGGAGATCAGGCAGGCATTCATCCCCGAAGACGGGTTCGTGCTGGTAGACGCCGACTACTCACAGATAGAGCTTAGAGTACTGGCTCATATCACGGGGGACGAGATGCTTAAGAAAGCGTTTACCGAAGGCCTTGATATCCACGCCATGACGGCGTCCCAGGTGTTCGGGGTTCCGATAGACATGGTCACGCCTGAGATGAGGAGGAGAGCCAAGGCTGTCAATTTCGGAATAGTTTACGGGATAGGGGATTTTTCGCTGGCGAAGGATATAGGGGTCACCAGGAAAGAGGCCGCCAGATATATAGAGGGGTATCTCTCCACGTACCCGAATGTCAGGAAGTATATGAACGATATTGCCGAATCGGCAAAAGAAAAGGGTTACGTGGAAACCATGCTCCACAGGAAGCGCTATATCCCGGAGCTTAAATCACCCAACTTCCAGGTCCGTGAGTTCGGAAGGCGAGTCGCCCTTAACACGCCTATCCAGGGCAGCGCCGCGGATATAATAAAGATAGCCATGGTCAGGGTATGGAGGGAGCTCAAGGAAAAAAGCTTAAAGTCAAGGCTCATACTCCAGGTCCATGACGAATTGCTCGTGGAAGCGGCTGCCGAAGAACTTGAGCAGGTGAAGGAGATTGTAAGGCGCAACATGGAATCGGCCGTGGAGCTTGCAGTTCCGCTGATCGCGGACGTGTCGACCGGGGCCACCTGGTACGACGCAAAATAGGCATTCCGCGTTAATTGAGTACATGTAACTATTATAGACAATGTTACGGCATGCTGTTCAGAGATGAATTGCCTCCGCAGGAGCAGTTGAAAGTTGTAGTGCGAACAGTGCAGCTCGAGTGAGGTAAAATCTGCCGGATGCAGATTTATAGACGGCACACGCCCGGATGGCGTGATTGCCGGCGACCTCGCGAGAGCAAACTATGCTATTTACAACTTCCTGCGACGAGGACAGCAGGAAGATCTGAACAGCATGCCCGGAGACGTTTAGGCAAGGAACCCGTTCCTTTGCTTCTATTCTGAATAAGTAATTGTATTAAAGAAATTTTCGCACTGTCTTACGTGCAATACTATAAAGGCAGAGTGTAGAGGTATGATAGTTATCGGAGTGACAGGCGGTATCGGCGCGGGCAAGACGACCGTGTCGGGGATACTGAAAGAGCTTGGGGCGGTCGTGCTGGATGCCGACCGGATATCGAAGGAAGTAACTGAGCCCCATAAACCCGCATGGGCTGAAATAAGAAAGGTCTTCGGCCCGGGCGTCTTCAAAGGCGACGGGACCCTGGACAGGCAAAAACTTGCCCGGATCGTGTTTTCGTCGGAAGAGAAAAAGCAGGAACTCGAAAGAATTATCCATAAGGAAGTCATTTCGGTAATCGATGAAACCATCAGGTCCATGAGGGCTTCCGGGTTCGACGGAGTCCTGGTGCTTGATGTGCCTATACCCGTGAAACGAGGCTTCCTTGATAACGTCGACAGGGTATGGGTCGTGACGAGCGACGACGAGACAAGGATCAGGAGAGTGATGGAACGGAGCGGCATCAGCCGCGAAGATGCCATAAAGCGCATAAATTCGCAGCTTACCCAGGACGAGTACAAAAAGCTGGCTCACGAGACAATAGAGAACAACGGCAGCCCCGAAGAGCTTAAGGAAAAGGTGAAAACCTTGTATGACAGTCTTAACTGTCATCCGTCGCTTCACTAAAGGATGGCGAAATCAGATTTTTCCCTTCGCTCAGGATGACAGCAAGGGCAGAAGCATGATGACCGGGGCATAAGCCTTAAATTTAACTTGTAACCTTTGCTCGATTATTGTAAACTAAATGGGAAAGTTATGCAGACCGAAGGGGGTCATTATGAAAAAGGCAATGTTTGAAAGGGATATCCTGTATCCCACTCAGAACCCGCTGGAACCCGGAAGCGTCCACGTAACGGTATATTCGCCCGAAAACACCGGGGGCCTTCCTATAGTTATCAAGGCAAAGACCAGTCATAACCCCGTGGATTACGTACTGGAAATTATAACTATACTCCAGACCGACATATTTGACAGGATAAGGATCGATATACGCTCAACGGGCATAATATACTTTGTTCCGCAGGACAAAACCGCTTCCTGCTGCAGGGTGCGTTTTACCGACAAAGATAAATATACCTGCGAGGAAATCCTGGATGCGGAGATCCTCATTTAACAGGGGTATTTTATTTGTTTACACCCTTGATTTATAGGGACATTCTGATACAATTATACTGATCAAACTGTGATATTTTTCACAAATAAATATAAAAAAGGAGTTGAATTTTATGCCAATAGTTAATACCAAGGATATGCTTAAGAAAGCATATGAGGGTGGTTATGCAATAGGCGCCTTCAATGTGAACAACATGGAAATTGTACAGGGCATAACCGAAGCAGCCAAGGAGGTCAACGCTCCCCTGATACTGCAGGTTTCTTCGGGTGCGAGAAAGTATGCCAAGCATACTTACCTGATGAAACTGATAGAGGCAGCTATTGCAGAGACCGATCTTCCCATAGCCATTCATCTTGACCACGGCGATTCCTTTGAACTCTGTAAATCATGTATCGACGGCGGCTTTACTTCCGTTATGATAGATGGTTCACATCTCCCGTTCGAAGAAAATATTGCTCTTACCAAAAAGGTTGTTGAATACGCTCATGCTCATGGCGTAACTGTTGAAGGCGAACTTGGACGCCTTGCCGGCGTAGAGGACGATATCAATGTATCAGCTGAGGATTCTTCATACACCAAGCCCGAAGAAGTTGAAGAATTCGTAAGCAGGACTGGCGTTGATTCACTGGCTATCGCCATCGGCACAAGCCATGGCGCATATAAGTTCAGCGGCGAGCCGAAACTGCGCTTTGACATTCTCGAGGAAGTATCAAGAAGGCTTCCCGGGTTCCCGATAGTTCTCCACGGCGCATCATCGGTAATCCCCGAATACGTTGACATGATAAATCAATATGGCGGCAAAATGCCCGGCGCCAAGGGAGTTCCCGAAGACATGCTGAGAAAAGCAGCTTCCATGGCAGTTTGCAAGATCAATATCGACTCCGACCTTCGTCTTGCAATGACTGCGACAATCCGCAAGATTTTCGCAGAGAATCCCAGCGAGTTTGATCCCAGGAAGTACCTCGGACCTGCCCGCGAAGAGATCAAGAAGCTTGTAAAGCATAAGCTGATCAACGTTCTCGGCTGCGCAGGAAAAGCGTAAAATGATTTTAACAATGTAAGACAAAACCGGCACAGTCGGTATTGATCATCGGCTATGCCGGTTTTTTATTACCATTGTTAGTTCAAGAAGAGAATCACGTTCGTTTAAATCCGGCTTTTCGAAAACGCATAATTCAAGCGCGGAGAGCATATCCTTTATGGCCTTGCCTTCAAGACCATAGTTTTTGAGGTCTTTTCCTGAAAGGGACAGCTTTATGGGCGACATTCCGAGAATGGTTTTATAAAGGTCTTCGCCTATATTTCCATTCGGCCTGACAATGCTCAAAGCCTTGTAAACCTCGGCGGCAACAAGCGCGCCGTACTCGGTGACCGCTTTCCTTATGTTTCTCGGGCCTGGCGGGCCGGCATTCTCAAGGCAGCCCAGGCAGGCCGCAACGACCCTTTTCGTTCCATTATCGTATTTCAGGCTGTCCAGGCGCTCTTTTGCCTCTTCCTGCCTGAGGTCTTCAAATGAAAGATAAAAAAGCAGCGCCAGTAATACCTGCCTTTGGATCGGGGAACCTGCAAAGCGCCCTGCAAGGATTGGCCACATGGGCGGCAGGCTTTTTATGCCCGGGAAGATTGCCCTGTATAACCCGGTTTCCCAAAGAAGACCCAGTTTTTCCGGCGACCGGGACTCAAGGATCTTGTTAAGCTCAGCCTGTATCCTTTCCCGGCTGATGTGGGACAGGTCTGCCGAAAGCCCGGTGATAGCTTTTTTAGTGTCATCGTCGATTGTAAAATCAAGCTGGGCTGAAAAACGAACAGCCCGGAGCATCCTCAGGGCATCCTCTGAAAACCGCCGGTATGGATCGCCTACGCAGCGGATAACCCTGTTTTTTACATCATCACGCCCTCCGAAGGGGTCAGCCAGTCCTTCTTCGGGGTGATATGCCATGGCATTTATGGTAAAATCCCTGCGGGAGAGATCCTCGGTCAGCGAGCCGGCGGGATAGACCCTGTCGGGCCGCCGATGGTCGCTGTACCCCGATTCCCTGCGCCAGGCAGTTACCTCGCTGGGCATATGATCGATCAGGACAGTTACTGTTCCGTGTTTCAGGCCGGTATCAAGCGTTTTTGGAAAGATAGCCTTTATAATATCAGGGCTTGCGTTCGTCGTAACGTCCCAGTCCACAGGGGTCCTGCCCAACATAAGATCCCTGACGCAGCCGCCGACGATATGCGCTTTATAACCATGTTCATTGATGACCGATATAATATACAGGATGTTTTTGGGCAAACTAAAATCCATGATCCGCTCTCCCAAAAAAGAGTTGTTGGCTATATGCCGCGAATTATGGTATAAATAAGTGTGTTGTGATTATTTAAGATTATACCACACATTGAACTGTTAAGAGTCGGTGGACTCTTTTTGCTGATATAAAAACGGGAAAGTACGTTTACTGAAAAATAAAATCAGGCAAAACACACTGAATAAAGCCGTATGGTCATTCAGGACTATAGCGGGGCTGTTTTATTGCCGATTTTTGTAAATAGTGATGTACTTTTACCCGACAGTTTAATCAATGAAAAAATGGAGATGAAATAATAGATACGGAGGTTATTTTGTGGCGCAAAAGAAAAAGAATAAACTGAAGGTCATACCGCTTGGCGGTATGGAAGAGATCGGGAAAAACATGACCGTACTGGAATATGGCGAAAATATCATAGTTGTCGACTGCGGCCTTGCTTTCCCGGAAGACGAGATGCTTGGGATCGACCTGGTGATCCCCGACATCTCTTATCTTGAAAAAAATATCGAGAAGGTGCATGGTATCCTGGTCACCCACGGGCATGAAGACCATATAGGCGCTTTGCCGTACGTATTGAAAAAGCTGCCTGTGCCGGTTTTCGGAACCGAGCTGACTCTCGGACTTATCGAAAACAAGTTGCTGGAGCATGAACTTGACGATCCTGTGGACCTTCGCGTTATAAAAGCGGGACAGACGATACAGCTCGGACCGTTCAAGATCGAGTTCATCCACACGACGCACAGTATTGCGGGCGCAGTTGCGCTGGCTATAGATACACCGGTAGGCATGGTCTTCCATACAGGTGACTTTAAGATCGACCAGACCCCCATCGAGGGAGAGCCCATAAACCTGACGCGCATGGCTGAGCTTGGCAAGAAAGGCGTCCTCCTTTTGATATCCGACAGTACCAACGTTGAAAGACCCGGATATACCATGTCTGAGCGGACCGTGGGCGAAACCTTCGACAATGTTTTCAGGGGAGCCAGAGGCCGTATCATCGTGGCCAGCTTTGCTTCCAACATTCACCGTATCCAGCAGGTAGTCAATTCTGCCGTAAAGTACGGAAGGAAAGTGGCGCTGGTAGGCAGGAGCATGCTGAATGTGGTAAGGACGGCCGTAAGGCTTGGATATTTGTCATTCCCCGAGGACACGATCATCGATATCGACAGGATAAACAAGCTCCGGCCGGACCAGGTAGTCATAATCACTACCGGCAGCCAGGGCGAACCCATGTCGGCGCTGGCGCGCATCGCGTCGTCCTCCCATAAAAAGGTTGAGATCATGGAAGGGGACCTGGTGATCATATCCGCAAGTCCCATACCAGGAAACGAGAAATTTATATACAGGGTTATAAACGACCTGTTCAAGCAGGGCGCCGACGTGATGTATGACACCCTGGCCGAGACCCATGTTTCGGGCCATGCGAAGCAGGAAGAGCTTAAGATAATCCACCGGCTGATAAAGCCCAAATTCTTCATGCCTGCCCACGGAGAATACAGGATGCTGAAAAAACATGCCATGCTGGCCCAATCCCTTGGCATGAGCGAAAAGAACATTTTCATAATGCAGAACGGCAAGGTCCTTGAACTCAGCAGCAAATCGGCGGCCATCAACGGCAGTGTTCAGTCGGGAAGCGTACTGGTAGACGGCCTTGGGGTAGGAGATGTAGGAGACATTGTTCTCAGGGACAGGAAGATACTTTCCGAGGACGGTGTCATTGTCGTGGTAGCGACGATCGATCAGAAAGGCAATCTCCTTGCCGGCATTGAGGTGATGTCAAGAGGTTTCGTTTATGTGAAAGAGTCCGAACAGCTGATAGAAGAGGTAAGGAATATCGCCAAAGAGGTGCTGCTGAAAAACGTCAACAGGAAAGGCAACAATTATTCAGTGGCGAAAAACGCCATAAAGGACGAACTGAGCAACTTCATCTACCGCAGGACTATGAGAAGGACAATGGTCATACCGGTAATCACAGAAGTGCAGATTTAGCAAAACCGTGAGAATTCAAGGGGCGAAGCGACGATAAAACCTCGTGGCTTCGCTTTTTACATTGACAAAACATCATGTCCCCGAATATAATTATTGAAAAAATATTTGTAGTACGGAGGAACGGTTATGAAAAGAAGAACAGTAGCTTTGGCAATTCTGATTGCCAT
>Ga0134092_1002326_pt1 | contig 14719 bp, 14 predicted proteins | sample 3_6taG_FD_94454 | JGI IMG/M metagenome (GOLD analysis project Ga0134092, IMG submission 94454) | Switchgrass degrading microbial communities from high solid loading bioreactors in New Hampshire, USA - 3_6_20_6_A3 metaG | ecosystem: Engineered > Bioreactor > Semi-continuous > Anaerobic >... | reverse complement strand
CAGTTAACCTGTGCCGGTATTCGGATGCGTTTTGTGATCTTTACAGGGCTGGCAGGTTTTCCACGGCCTTTCGCGATCCAAGTTCATCGAACACCACTTCCACCAGCTTCTGTGCAGCCGGTGAAAGAGGCACGCTTTTCAGATAGCAAAAGCCGATGCTTCTTGGCGGGATCTCCCGGGCAAGGTTTATCCTGAACACTCTCGACGACCTGAGATAATGCTGTGAAAACTCCTCCACCACACACGCAACGCCAAAATTGAAACTGGCGAACTCAAGCAGCAGGTCATGGGAACCAAGCTCTATCTCAGGCGTGACCCTTATCCCCTGCGACAGCAGGTACTTCTCCACGTAAAGCCTTGAATTCGACTTACGCTCCAGCAGTATCAGCGGCATCGAGGCTATCGTGTCAAATCCGGCGGGTTGCGGGATCTGCCCGATGTATTTCTCACCGCATACAAAAATATCGTGTATCTCGATGCATTCTTTCGTTTCGAGCGCATCATCCTTCACAGGGAAGTTGCATACCGCGATGTCTATCTCACCGGATTTCACAAGCGCGCATAGTTCCGTCGTCGTCCGGTTGACTATATTCAGCTTGATGTTCAGATACCGGCTGTGGAATATTTCAAGATAGGGAAGCAGGAAATATCTTGAAATGGTATCGCCAACCCCGACCTTCATCTCGCCTGCTTTGAGGTCCCTGGATTCCAGCAGCTTGTTTTCGCCCTGGTGTATCAGGTTGATGGCAGAGTTGACATGTTCGAACAGCAACTGGCCGTCGTTGGTAAGATTCACGCCTGCCGGGGTCCTGGTAAACAGCCGCACGCCAAGTTCATTCTCCAGGCTTATGACAGCCTGGCTCACGGCAGGCTGGGTCATGTACAGCCTTTTGGCCGCACCGGAAAAGCTCCTGCATTTTGCCACTTCACAGAAAATCCTGTATTGGTCGAGCTTGGGAGCCATATAACCTCCGCTTATAATGTGTATTATGGATATTTATTTTACTTATAACATATTTTCACATATAATACAAGTGGACAAATCAAACTACGTGCAGGGAGTGTTACGATGGAAAGAACGACAGGTACCGTTGTAAGGGGCATCAGGACACCGATAATAAACGAGGGCGACGATCTGGTACATATAGTGACGGACAGCATTATCAGTGCATCCAGGTCAGAAGGATTTGCCATAAAGGACAGGGATATAATCGGAATAACCGAATCGGTGGTGGCGCGCGCCCAGGGCAATTATGCGGGCATAGACGCCATTGCGGAGGATATCCTCGCAAAATTCGGGGACGTTACCCTCGGCGTTATATTCCCGATCCTCAGCAGGAACAGGTTCGCAGTTTGCCTGCGCGGCATAGCTAAAGGTGTGGCAAAAGGCTCAAAGAAAATAGTGCTGATGCTCAGCTATCCATCCGACGAAGTAGGCAACCACCTCGTGGATATCGATGCACTTGACGAAAAAGGCATCAACCCTTATACAGATGCGCTCACGCTGAAACAGTTCCGTGAACTTTTCGGCAGCAGGAAGCACACTTTCACTGGCATCGACTATATCGACTATTACAAATCACTGACTGAAGAATTCGGAGTCGGGTGCGAGATCATATTCTCAAACAATCCGAGAACTATCCTTGAGTATACGAAGTACGTGCTGGCCTGCGATATCCATACCAGGGAACGGACCAAAAGGATACTGAAGTCCGCCGGCGCCGAAAAAGTATACGGCCTGGACGAAATACTGACATCACCGGTCAACGGCAGCGGGTACAATGAAACTTTCGGCCTGCTGGGTTCCAACAAGGCAACGGATGACAAAGTCAAGCTCTTCCCGCGTGACTGCCGGCAGCTTGTTGAAAAAATCCAGGCGCGCATGAAGGAGCTTACAGGCAGAACAGTGGAAGTCCTGGTCTACGGGGACGGCGCATTCAAGGACCCCGTGGGCAAGATATGGGAACTTGCAGACCCGGTGGTTTCCCCGGGTTACACGGCAGGTCTCGAAGGCACTCCCAATGAAGTGAAACTTAAATACCTCGCCGACAACGAATTCAGGGGCCTGAGGGGAGAAGATCAGAAAAAGGCCATTTCCGAATACATAAAGAACAAGAAAAAGGACCTGGAAGGAGATATGGTATCCCAGGGCACTACGCCGCGAAGGCTGACCGACCTTATAGGTTCGCTCTGCGACCTGACCAGCGGCAGTGGCGACAAGGGGACGCCTGTCGTATACATCCAGGGTTATTTCGATAACTACGCCATGTAGGTTTACAGGGTGGCGGACAGCGGCCTGCAGCAGGGAAGCACGGCTCTCTTCTGCAGGCCGCTGCTTAATGGTTGTTGTTTCAGTTTGTTGTTATCAGTTTATTTCTTTTGAGTTTATTGCTTCACGGTTAACTCCTTTTACTGCGGCCCCTATTCATGAAGTCTCTGTCGATCTCCCCTGGAAGCGACAAATTTCTATCTGTGGAATCTTGTCAGGTCTGCAGGACCTTTCAGCACCCCGGGTGTCAGACCGGTATCACGAGAAATCAGCCTGCTTCCATGAAACGATCTGCATCCGTTCAGACCGCTCAGGCCCCGAGCAGATCCTGCTCGAAGGCAAAGAGCGCCTCGTTGATCTCGAATATGTTGTAGTTGCCTTCCTCTATGAAATACCTGATGATGACGTCGGACTTGCTGCTGTTTGAAAGCGTATATCCAGCCCTTGCAATCAGGTCGAGGGTCTCGTCGAGACTGAGCCTCAGGGCGATCGCCAGCGCTATGGCCGTCTGCTTGCTCGGTTTATAGTCCCTGTTGCTCCGTATCTTTGAAAACAGCCTGCGGTCGATATTGGCTCTCTTGTATGTCTCCACGTCGGTCATGCCTTTTTCGTCGATCAGTCTCATCAGCATCTCTGAAAATGTCTCGCCAAGTTGTCCGACAACATCCTCCAGGCTGCGCTTCCGCTTTTGCTTCGGGGTAAGTTCCTGGACCGCGGCTTCATACAGACGGATTTCTTCCTCATCAGCCGGCATGCCTGGAACCTGGCCGGCAGACCTGTATGCTGCCTCATCGCCCGGTTCATATGAAACCGGACAAGTCTGATCAAATGTGTCCGTATCAGCCCCGCCCGTTTCCGCAGGCCCGGGAGCAGCCTGAAAATCCCTGAGTTCCTTGATCTTCTGATGCCCAAAGCGGGGCAGTCTCCTGTAACGCTCCGCTTCCAGGCGCGTATCGACGTAATTGTCATCGATATATCTTTCGATCGTCGAAAAGAGCTTTTCGCTCAGTTTATATGAACTCCTGTCAAATACCACAAGGTAGACGTCCATATCATGTTTCATCAGGAATTCTCCTATGGTGGATACCGCGATATGCAGCGCCTGGTCTTTCGGATAGCCGTAGATGCCCGAGGATATTAGCGGAAAAGCTATGGATCTGCAGTTATGTTCAACAGCAAGGTTGAGAGAATTTATGTAACTGTCGCGCAGCAGCTTTGCCTCGCCATGGCTGCCGCCACGCCATACTGGCCCGACGGTGTGGATTATGTATTTAGCCGGCAGTCTGCCTGCTCCGGTGATAACAGCTTGTCCGGTTTCACAGCCCCCGATCCGGTCGCATTCCCTCTGCAGATCCTCCGGGCCCGCAGCCGCGAAAATCGCCCCGCACACTCCGCCGCCCATCCTGAGCTGCGGATTTGCGGCATTCACTATGGCATCGACTTCCATTTTCGTTATATCATTGCGCACTATTTTGAATGGCATACGCCCGACCTCCATGAAAAGGATCCGGTAATATTATAACATTGCTTACTGTGCTGGTTTTCAGTTAAGAGCAAACAGGCTGTTTCCCTGTTTGCAGGTCAGTTGCGCAACCTGTGATGATAAAAGTAACCATGCCTGCACATTGCATCAGCCTGCCCATTATGGTAAACTGTCCATATCATATGCCGTAAATACAGCAATGCTTTTATCAGCAGGACTATCGGGCTCAATTTATTCGATCCGGCTGCAGGCTCAGTCATTGCGGAAGTATAGAATGCAAGGCCGGCCTCGTACCGTTGCAGCGGCTGAGCAGATGCAAATGCCCGGATGCACGGACACGGCAATGGTAATCAAAAAAGACGGCGCAATCGCCACGGTAACCGGCCAGGTAATTAACATGCAAAGGAGATAATTATGGACGCACGGATCAGAGAATTCAGGGACGGCATATTCGCACTGCGCACACGCAGGTTCGGCACTGTAGCGGAGTTGATGATAGAGGCGCTGTTCCGGTTCCACAGATCCCGGAACCAGTTCCACGACCGCTATGACGCAGTTGAAAACAAGCGTATAGAGATAAAATTCTCGACCGTCATGAAAGAAAACGATGCGAGGATCACCAGGCAAAACCTGATCCAGCAGTGCCTTAATGCAAATGTCGCCAACCGTGCCCTCAACAGCACCGATATATACAAATACCCTTTCGACTGCAATATCCAGCAGGTCAAGAGGGCGGAATTCGATGTCCTGTACTATGGATTGTTTTTCGCAGACAGGATCGCAATTTTCAGGATGACCAGCGATGAAGTGCTTTCCTGCCCCGGGTACTCGGATTTCCAGCATAAGGGCAATGAAGGCGAGGGTCAGTTCCACCTCAACCAGAAAACCATAGGCTGGCACCTGGAGAACAAATTCGTTCAGTGGCTGACATACGAAGAGCTCTACGGACTTTTCACCTGACGGGTTCACTGATGGACAATGCAACGCTATTTGAAATGGACCCTGTCACGATCCGGGCAGCAGGAAACGGTTTTTGCCTTTAAATGTTCCGCGGATGATATCACGGTTCTTTGCCGACAGCCCATACAGCTTCATTATGCAATCATCCAGTTCTTCGTACAACATGCCGGCTTTCGCCCCGGGCTCCATGATCCTGTCCACCATGTCCGTAATCTCCTGCTGCACCTTATCGGCAACGGCAGGGATGGGTATAGCCTCAAGGTGCGACCTCAGGACCTTCACCGAGTTGAAGCTCTGCTGGCAGAAAAAAGCTGCAACGCTTGAATTCAGCACTGCCAGTATATACTTCATCGCCAGGCCGGGTATCTCCGGGATGAGGATATTGCAGCTGTTAAGCGACAGCATCTGCCTGTTGTCATATGCGAAGACCAGCGTATCACAGATGAAGCGGTACAGGAGTTTTTCCGGGGCACGGTACAATTCGGTTGGGGCCACCTGCTGGAATTTCTCAGGAGCGAACTTCATGTATGCATTGCTTTCTGCGATCCTGTATCTGAATATATCGCTGCCTCTCAGCACCGGTTCGTAGCCTTCCCGCGGCGTGTCCGAAATGAATGCTTCATTGTTCCCCGTCACGATCCCGAGCGCAAACCTGGCATTGTCCTTAAGATATACCATTTCAGCGTTCCTGCGGATCTCGTCAAGGCATGACTGCTCCTCGTCGCGCACGTGGAAATTGAACGTATCCGCTGTGAATTTCCGGTCTGAACTTATGGTAAATGTCCGGCCATCCAGGTAAACCTTTATCCCGCCAGGCTTCGTTCCGGTGCCGCCTGACACATCGGCTCCGCCGGTTTCATCAGTACATTCCGCTGCACCAGCCTCATCTGTAAAGCCTGATGCTCCGGCAGTGTCCCTGGTCCCGGTTTTGTTTCCCGTTTTTGATACCCCGAGTATTATAGAAGGGCACTGGACGTTGCTGAAAACGTCCCCAAGGAACGATACGAACCTGAACTCAGCCTTTTCAAGAAGGATGCTCCGTATGGTCCTGTGGGATCTCACATTGAGGATCGCTTCCGGAAGGACGAACGCCAGAAGGCCCCCCTCGCTCAGCAGGGAAAGACAGCGTTCAACAAAAAGGTCATATGACTCGGCAGTCTTGTGCGATGCAGAACGGTACATGCCTGCCAGTTCAGCCAGCTCATCAGCGGTGTAATCATATCCCCACGGAGGATTGCCAAGTATGATGTCATAGCTGGAGAAAGGCAGTGCTCTCAGGCTGTCGCCGCATGTTATATGCTCCTTCAGGAAATCCATATCGGTTATGTTGAACCTCAGCGCAAAGTTGATCCTGGCGATCCGGACGGCAAGCTCATCGGAATCCTGCCCGTAAAGGTACTCCGGTTCTGCCTGCTTCGATGCCAGGTAAAGCAGGAAGTTGCCTGTCCCGCAGCACGGGTCGAGGATCCTCCTTCCCGCCAGGCCGGCCGTTTCACCGGCAAGGCCGACTAGTTCCTTCACGACTGACAAAGGAGTGTAATATGCGCCGCTCAGCTTCCTTTGCGACATGCTTTTCAGTGAGATGTAGGCAAAACCCAGGCTGTCCTCTTCGGGTACATATTCAAGCTCAAGTTCAAGTATGTCCCCGTATTTTTCCGCAAGGCCTGAGCAATCTGACACGCCGGCAAGCAAGTCGTCGATCAGAGGCCTGAAGCCGTACACTTCCAGGTCATTGTTCAGGTAGGCCTGTATCAGGTTGCCGGACCTGTAAAATCCACCAGATTTCCCCGACACCCCGGATAGTGCGGGCATTGGTCCGGCCGCGTCCCCTGCCCCGCAGGTTCCCTGGAGACGGCAAATAAACTGCAGCGCAAAATTGGCAATGATGATCCTCATGGCATCATCGTCTATCTGTAAGCGGTCCTGCCCGAGAATCCCATTGATCACCGAAATGTTATGTGCGCTGGTGATATAGTTTTCATAGAGGGATGCACCGGAAACCTTCTTTTTGTTCCTCCTGGATTTCAGGACCCTGTCGCCCGCTGCCACGGCAGCGATGACCCTCTCTATTTCAGAGCGGGCAAAAACAGGCCCCCTGGCGGCAGCATCAACGGGCACGAGCTTGCCAAGCCTTATCCAGTTCCTGCCCGTAGCAGAAGATATCGAAAGGATCCTGCAAACCTCGGAAAAGGAAAACACTTCCTTCCCCTTATCCAGAAGAAGTTCCTTCTTCTTCTGATCCGGGGCAGGTTCCCCACTTGCCGTATAGTTTTCATCGAAAAAAGAAATCTGTCCGCCGGCGGGTCCCGATCCTTTTCTCATTCCGCACATCCTGTCTCCTTTTCAGCCTTTCCGATCCTCAGTTCCGAAACCACCATTCCGGCAAGTATCAAAAGGCATCCTGCGATCTTCATCAGTGACGGCGCCTCCCTCAATCCGTCGGCATTGGGTATGATCAGTGCAAACACCAGCGCAAACACAGGCTCTGCAGTGAATATAAGTGAAGCATGGACGGGCGTGGTGTACTGCTGGGCAACGGTCTGGACCCCATAGGCAAGCGACGAACCAAGCACCGCCGTTACAAGGAGTATAACTGCTACGGTCAGGTTGAACTCCATCGGCTTGCCGATATCGAACGCGACCCACAGTACGGCGCTTGCAAGGCCTGTAAACAGCAACTGCATGATGGCCAGCAGCGGCGCATCCTCGTACTGCGTGAACCTGTCGATGAACACGATCTGAAACGCCCAGCAGATAGCACATATGAATGTCAGCAGGTCGCCGATATTGAAATCGAATTTAAGACCGCCGGACATGAAGAAAATGCCGGCGAACGCCACTATAACCCCCGCGATGGCTGCCCTTTCAGGCTTCTTTTTCAGGAGGATGGCTGAAATGATCGGCACTATGACGACATTCAGGCCGGTGATAAACCCGGAGTTCGATGCAGACGTGGTATACAGGCCGACGACCTGAAATGCCATGCCGCCGAACATGAAACTCCCGAGGATGCATCCGTATTTCAGCGCCCTTTTATTGATTTTTTTCAAATTCCTGTGGTAAATAGCTGCCAAAACCGCCGCTGCCAACAGAAACCTCAGCGAAAGGTAAGCAAATGCCGGGATATATTCCAGCACCACCTTGATCAAAGGGAACGATGCTCCCCACACTACTGTTATGGCCAGCAGCGACAAATCTGCCTTCAGTTTCCTTGTCATTTATGTAAACCCGTTGCAAGCTTTTGTGAAGTAAAAAGCTTTAGTCCTTTCATTCCGGTATTTTTTTCTTTGGTTAATCTGTTACCCCGCAAAAATCTGCGCCGGAAACGCCGAGGCATGAACACCCGGCTTCCGGAGCGCTGATGTAAGTGCACCTGTCTGCCTGAGTACCGATACACGAGTGACCTGATCGCCTGAGCATCAATGCACGGTTACCCGGTTGTCCGGATACCGATGTACGGGCATCCGGCTGTCTGAGCGCCGATATGCGCGCATACGGCCGACAGAGCACCGTATCCGCCCTCGCTGCCTGTGTGCAGCGGGGTCGGCACATTATCCAATTATACATAAATAACAGAATATATCAAACCTTTGAATTCTTGCTGATAACCACCGGATAATCCGTATCGCCCTTCAGGTACTTCCCCCTCGTCAGGACTACATTTTTATCGAGTATGGCATATTCCACGATGGCATCCGGTTCGATGACAGAGCCCTGCATGATTATGCTGTTCCTCACCACGGCTCCCTTGCCCACCGTGACTCCCCTGAAGAGCACGCTGTTTTCCACGGTGCCCTCGATGAAACATCCGTCTGCAACTATGGAATTCGTCACTTCCGCCTCCTCGTTGTATTTGGCGGGAGCCTCATCCTTGACCTTGGTGTATATCTTGCCGTTCCTCACGAACAGTTCTTCACGTATGGCGGGATCGAGCACCTCCATGGAGCACCTGTAGTAGTTGCGGACGGAATAGATGTTGCGCCAGTAACCCTTGAATTCATATCCGCAGACGTTCAGCTTATCCAGTTTCCTGATCATTATGTCCCTCACGAAATCATAATTCCCGTGGGCAATGCACTCCTCGATCAGCGAGATGAGCAGCGTCCTCCTCAGCAGGTAAACGCCGATGGACGCCAGGTCCGACTGCGGGTTGAGCGGTTTTTCCTGGAGGTCGATGATCCTGTTGTCTTCATCGATCTTGATGATTCCCAGGCTCGAAAGCTCCTCCGTCGTATAGTCGTGCATCTTCCTGTAAGCCAGCGTTATATCGGCATTCTTGTCTATATGGTACTGCAGCATGTCGCCCATCTGCATTTTGAAAATCCCGTTCCCCTGGGCGATCACCACGTATTCCTCATTGCTTCGCTTGAGGAAAGACAGGTTGTGGTACATTGCATCCGCGCTGCCCCTGTAATAGCCGCTTTCCTCGTCCGACACGGTCGGAGGGAAAATGAACAGGCCGTCGTACCTCCTGTCCAGGTCCCATTCCTTGCCCGAGCCCAGGTGGTCCATCAGCGAACGGAAACTGTACTGTGTCAGCACTCCGACGTTTTTTATGCCGGAATTGACCATATTCGAAAGTATGAAGTCTATTGCCCTGTACTTGCCTCCAAATGGTATCGCAGACACAGACCGGTTGTATGAAAGGTCTTTGAGGGCAGGTTTTTTCCAGCCGGACAGTATCAGCCCCATTGTATTTGTCATCGTCGTCATTCACACTCACCGCCTTTGTAAACGCTTGCACCCGATGGTATCGTTCTGGAGCAGAAATCCTCCGCGCTGACGTACATATCGATCATTACATTCTTCCCCATAACGGTGTCGTCGGGGATGACAGCGCCTTCTCCCACCACTGTTATTCCCGACTTGTAAAGGTTGGGCTTATCCTCGTTTGGGGTGTTTTCACCTTCGCCGATCCTGACATTCTTCCCTACCGTGACGCCTTCACCTATGATGCAGTGGTCCAGGACGCTTCCTTCACCGATATGTGCATTTGACATCACGATAGAGTTTTCGATCAGCGCATCCTTTTCAACGATAACGCCGGGGAAAAGCACCGAATTCCTCACTTTCCCGTATATCATGCAGCCTTCGGCAACCACGGAGGTTTTGACGCTTCCGCCCGGCGCGACATAATGCGGGGGTTTGACAGGGTTGGGTGTGTAGATCTTCCATTCGGGATCGTACAGGTTGAACTCCGGCACTCTCTTTACCAGGTCCATATTCGCCTCCCAGTAGGCCTGGATCGTCCCGACATCCTTCCAGTAGCCGTTGAACCTGTATGCAAACATCCGCCTCCCGTCGGCAAGCATGGCAGGTATTATGTCCTTCCCGAAATCGTGGTCGGAGCCCTCCTTCTGATCATCGATGATCAGGTACTCCCTCAGTACCTCCCATGTAAAAATGTAGACGCCCATGGACGCCAGCGTGCTCTTCGGGTTCGCAGGCTTCTCCTGGAATTCGTATATGCGTCCCTGTTCGTCCGTGCTCATAATGCCGTACCTGGATGCTTCCTCGTATGGAACGTTGATGACGGATATCGTAGCCTCGGCATTGTTTTTCCTGTGGAAGGCAAGCATGTCAGAGTAGTTCATTTTGTAGATATGGTCACCTGAAAGGATTATCACGTACCTGGGCGCCTGCTTGTCGATAAAGTCGATGTTCTGGCTTATGGCATTGGCAGTCCCCTTGTACCATTCGCCGCTGTCCTCTTTCATGAAAGGCGACAGAATCGTTACGCCACCGTTCATCCTGTCCATGTCCCATGGCTTGCCGATGCCGATGTGGTTGTTCAGCTTGAGCGGCTGGTACTGTGTCAGGACACCGACAGTATCGATGCCGGAATTTGCGCAGTTGCTGAGCGAGAAATCGATTATCCTGTATTTTCCGCCGAACAGTACAGCGGGCTTGGCAGATTTCTTGGTCAGGACTCCCAGCCTGCTTCCCTGTCCTCCGGCCAGCAGCATGGCTATGATCTCTTTCTTTACCATCACACACCACCCCCGTGTTTTATCTGACGTTCTATCAATCTATATGAAAGTTTTCAATGTTTATGTATTATTTCCTGTGTCACACCAGATAAGCCGGGTACATAACCGCAGCCGGAGCGTCCTCCGACGACATTTCCGGACAGATGCAGGTCGACAGTTGTCATATTTTTTCCCTTTATAAGTAATGATAACACACGTGCTGTAATTTATAAAGACTGCTGTAATCCGCCGTACAATGCATTCCGGTGCCGGCTCCGCTGTTTCCGCAGAACACCGTTACTTCACCCGGGCTCCATCAGTTCCCCGGCCCCCGTTATTCCCCTGGGAAAATAGCAGCGTGGCACGAGAATTTGCATTTCTGTGTGCAGAAATGCAAGAAAATATTGACTGGATCCATCCCGGCAATATGATTGTCCGGGACAATATGCTATAATTTATACAATGATTTACTAACAGTTAACACCGGGGTGGCATGGATGAATCCTCTTGGAAGCAGCAAAGAAATAGTCCAGAACAAGCTGATCATAATGTATATATTGCAGAAGATGGATATGCCGGTAAGCAACAATGCCCTGACGAAAATCATTCTTGAAATGCACCTGATGAACTGGTTCGTGCAGCAGCAATGCCTGAATGAACTGTGTGAAAGCGGGATGGTCTCGCTGGTAAAGGACGTGCCATACGCCAGAAACGCATCGGAAAAAACACAAGATGTATCGGCCCCAACCGGCGCCGTTTCAGAAGAACCGTCCGACAGCTACATATTGACCGATGCCGGCAGAAAAACACTGCAGTACCTGGTCACGAAGATACCTTCAGGGATCAGGAAACGGCTGGACAGCGTGATACCGGCCGCACACAGGGAAATAGTCGAGGACCTGCTGATAACGGCCGAATATATACCGGAGAGCGAAGACAAGTACCTGGTGATATGCAAAATAAGAGAGAAGGATTTCCCGCTCATTGAACTCAAAGCGACAGTCGGCACAAAAAAAGATGCTTTATCCGTCTGCGACAACTGGAAAAAGCATTCTTCGGCCATTTATTCGGAAATCATCGGGTCATTGACGAAGGACCGGTCTTCCGGCAATTGACAGGTGACCAGCGCCCTAATGGCAGGAGACTGATCGTCCAACCGGCAGCGGACCGGTCATCAGATCATCGACAGAGCTGCGCTGATATCCTTATTCTTTTTCGACTCCCTGTACAGGACGAACCGGTTGCCTATTACCTGCACCACATCCGCCCCGGTCCTTGCAGCGATCTCATCAGCCGCTTCACGGGCATCGAACTCGGAATTCCTCAGCACAGTGGCTTTTACCAGTTCCCGGGCTTCCAGCGCATCATCGAACTGCTTCACAAGGTTGTCGTTGATGCCGCCCTTTCCCACCTGGAATATCGGCTCCATCGTATTTGCCAGGCTCCTCAGATAGCTCCTTTGCTTGCCTGTCAGCATCCGTTTTCCTCCTTGTCGATATATGTGTCCGTTCTTTTTGACATCTTCGACAGCCCGGACGCTGTCCCTCGCGCATCCGGTGCTATCTCACATATTCGAACTCGATGTCATAAATCCTGACAGTGTCTCCCTCATTTATGCCCATCTGTTCAAGAGCGTCGATCACGCCCTTTGACTTCAGTGAACGCTGGAACCACTGCACAGACTCATATGAATTGAAATTGACCGATTTCACGAGCTTGTCTATCCAGCTTCCCTCGATGATATAAACATCTTCTTCCTTCCGGATCGTAAAAGGCTCCTCTTCCTTTGCGGTGTATACGACCTCTTCGTCCGTGTCCGTCAGCGGTGCCACCGGAGGCAGTTCATTGAGCTTTGCGGCTATGTACTGCATCAGCTGCTTCACTCCCGTATTTGCAGCCGCAGATATGGGGAATACCCTGTAGCCCTTCGCTTCGACAGCAGCCGTGAACCGCTCCAGGTTCTCCTGCCCCTGCGGCAGGTCGATCTTGTTGGCCGCCACAACCTGGTGTCTCTCTGCCAGCCTGGGGTCATAAAGCCGCAGTTCTTCGTTTATCTTTTCAAAGTCCTCTACGGGATCGCGCCCGTCCACACCGGCCACGTCCACGATGTGCAGGAACATCCTGCACCTCTCGACATGCCTGAGGAAGTCGAATCCCAGCCCTACTCCCCTGTGGGCGCCTTCAATGAGCCCGGGTATGTCCTCGAGCAAAAAGCTGGCTCCCTCGTCGACCCTTACGACACCCAGGTTCGGTTCGAGGGTCGTAAACGGATAGTCCGCTATCTTAGGCCTTGCAGCAGTAACCTTCGACAGCAACGTCGACTTCCCGGCGTTGGGGAATCCCACAAGGCCGACATCTGCAACCATTTTCAGTTCAAGTTCTACAGTATACTCCTCGCCCGGATCGCCAGGCTTTGCAAAATTCGGGACCTGCCTGGTCGGTGTGGCAAAATGCCAGTTGCCTGCGCCGCCTTTGCCTCCCCTGGCAACTACGGTCTTCTGTCCAGGTTCCACCATATCGGCCAGTATACGGCCAGTCTCCGCATCTTTTACGACCGTGCCCGGCGGCACCTTGATCACAAGGTCCCTTCCGCTTTTTCCGGTACGCTTGGCCGGACCGCCGTTCTCACCGGATCCGGCGACATACTTCCGCCTGTATTTGAAGTCTATGAGGGTCCTTAAGCCTTCATCCACTTCAAACACGATGTCGCCGCCTTTCCCGCCGTCTCCGCCGTCAGGCCCGCCGGCAGGTACGTATTTCTCCCTGCGGAATGAAATTATCCCATTTCCGCCGTTTCCGGCTTTTATATATATCTTAGCGCGATCGATAAACATAACTTTCTCCCATACGCAAAAAAGTCCCGACCTGGCTGCCGGGACTTATTCTTTGTCAACTACATCGTTACTATACTTACCTGTTTCTTGTCCTTGCCCAATCTTTCGAACTTAACGATACCTGATTTCAGGGCAAAAAGCGTGTCGTCCTTACCCTTGCCGACATTGGCGCCCGGATGGATCTTCGTGCCCCTCTGTCTTACTATGATATTGCCGGCCAGCACATACTGCCCGTCGCCTCTCTTGACGCCCAGTCTCTTGGCCTCGCTGTCACGTCCGTTCCTTGTACTGCCGACACCTTTCTTGTGAGCAAACAACTGCAGGTTAATTCTGATCATCGGATCGCACCTCCTCATCTTTTACCGATACATACGCTGCGTACGAGAATTCTACCTGTTTGAAACCTATTGCTGCGGTTTCCATTATGATCGAAGCGATCGAACTTTGCTCTTCATCCATTTTATCCGGCAACCTTATCAGCATGTATCCGTCATCAGTCGTGTAACAGTCTTTCAGACCCGCCAGGCTTTCAAGCGCCCCGGCTGCTGTATAGCTTATTGCCGCTGCTGCCGAGCAGATGATGTCGGATCCCTCCTCGGCATAGCCTGAATGTCCACTGATCTCGATGCTTCTGATAGTCCCCGCAGAATCCCTCGATATAACTACATTTATCATTTCTTAAACACTGATCTTTTCGATCTGTACCTTGGTGAAGGGCTGCCTGTGTCCCTGTTTCCTCCTGTAGCCCTTCTTCGGCTTATACTTGAAGACGATGATCTTCTTTGCCTTGCCATGGCCGAGTACCTTTGCCGTTACACTGGCATTTTCCACGAAGGGCCTGCCGAATGTGACATTGCCTTCGCTTGATACGGCCAGGACCTTGTCGAATGTGACTGTTGCACCGTCTTCAGCGTTGATCTTCTCGAGGAACAGTACATCGCCTTCCTGTACCCTGTACTGTTTTCCGCCTGTCTCAATTATTGCGTACACGAATCATACCTCCTGCAAACAGACTCGCCGGACCTTTGAGGCAGCTGTCCCCGGGCAGATACATCTCCATGGATCCGTTCCATACACAGTTCCACGCACCGGAGAATGTACGTCCGTCCAGGCTTCAACAGCATTTTGTCGCCTCGGCCGAGCGGTTACCGATGTATTTTAACACATACACTGACCAATTGTCAACGTCTGCGATTTCTGCGAT
>Ga0134092_1002318_pt1 | contig 14755 bp, 11 predicted proteins | sample 3_6taG_FD_94454 | JGI IMG/M metagenome (GOLD analysis project Ga0134092, IMG submission 94454) | Switchgrass degrading microbial communities from high solid loading bioreactors in New Hampshire, USA - 3_6_20_6_A3 metaG | ecosystem: Engineered > Bioreactor > Semi-continuous > Anaerobic >... | reverse complement strand
GGGTCAAGATGAACTCGCTTACGCTCGCCCTTGATTTCCCCGGAATACTTTCAAATATCGATGTGCCGTGCTTGCCATTCGGAGTTATCAGATAGATTTTGCGAACTTATATTGACACTAACTAAAACAGAAGAGATAAATCATAACTTACATCGTTTTGCTTGAAAGGATTGAAAGTTCGGTTGAAATCAAAATGACAAAGAGAAGAATAAAAAGCTGTCATTTATCGACAGCTTTTTTACGGGGTATTTCTAAATAGTTTTTCTTTGCCATATTGGTCAGGACCTTCATCATTGCAAATTTTACATGACTGTATGTCAAGCCCCCCTGGAGATAAGCAATATAGGGCTCCTTAATCGGAGCATCAGCGCTTAATTCGATGGATGCTCCTTGCACAAAGGTGCCTGCTGCCATGATCACCTGATGAGTATAGCCAGGCATATCCCAGGGATAAGGAACTGCTTGGCTGTCAACCGGTGAAGCGCTTTGTATTCCTTGACAGAATACAATCAGCTCCTCAGCGGTCCGGAATTGAATGGACTGAATAATATCTGACCTTGCACTGTTCCAGCGGGGCAGAACTTCATAGCCCAACGTTTCAAAAATCTTGGCTGCCAAAATGGCTCCTTTTACGGCCTGGGACACAATATGGGGTGCCATAAATAAACCTTGGTAAAAGGGAGCATAGGATGACGGAAAGGAGCCCACTTCCCTTCCTATTCCCGGGGTTGTAAGCCGGTTGGCAAGAAGCTCGATAGCATGGCGTCTCCCTACCGCATAAGCTCCCGTAGGGGCTAAACCGCCACCGGGATTCTTGATAAGGGAACCTACCACCAAATCTGCTCCGAAATGGGAGGGCTCAAATCTTTCCGTGAATTCTCCGTAGCAGTTATCTACCATAATCATCGTTGACGGAGACTTCGCTTTTATGAACTCAATGACAGTCCTTATTTCGTCAACAGGTATCGTTGGCCTCCAGGAATAACCTCTTGATCTTTGGATAAAAGCAAGCTTGATTTGCTTTTCCTCAAGTACCTGTGAAAGCCTGCCCATATCAATTTTGCCGTCCGGCAACAGCTCAATCTGCTGATACCTGATTCCCCACTCCCTTAAAGAACCGCAGGCTGGATTCTTGCCTAAACCAATCACATCATCTAATGTATCGTAAGGTTTTCCGGTCAAAGACAGCATTGTATCCCCTGGCCTTAACAATGCAAATAAGCCATCGCCCAGCACATGGGTACCGGATACCCACTGGGGCCGTACCAGTGCATCTTCAGAACCAAAAACCATAGCAAAGAGCTTGTCCAGCGTATCCCGGCCGTCGTCACCATAGCCATAACCGTTAGAGGGAATGAAATGCCTCTGGCTGATTTGGCATTTGTTCATGAAATGAAGGATCCTGGCCTGATGATATTCACTGATACGGTCGATCTCTTCAAAGCGCATCTTTACTTGCTCTTGTATTTCATTGACGAATTCGGCAATTTCAGGTGCGATGTTCAGCTCTTTTTCATAAAAATCCATCCCCATCTTTAAACCTCTTTCCCCTTTTGATGTCAATAAGAAAGGAACCCTTGGGTTCCTACTGTCCTATGTATTTATTTTTCAGCATTTCCTCCGCCCAATGAAATCTGTTTCGCCGGTGTCACTGTGGATATAGCATGTTTGTAGATCATCATTTGCTTTCCTTCGCTTTCTAAGATGACCACAAAATTGTCAAATCCTTTGATAAGACCTCTAAGCTGAAATCCATTAGTTAAGTGAACTGTAACCGGAATATGCTCTTTTCGGATCTGATTTAAAAATACATCTTGCAAAATAATCGTCGCTTTGGTTGCCGTTGACATATGATAACCACCCTTCGATTTTTTAAAAATTAAATCTCTCCGATCTTACCACAGCCCATGTCCGCCGGAAAAATGAGGCTCAATTATTAGATATTATATACCAGTCTGCATGGGTTTTAAATAGTAAAATCGAAGGAAGATCAATGTTTTTCATTAAGTTCCACACTTTCATTAACCAAGCCCAACAAATGCTTTGTCAATTCTTCTTTACTGTTAAACTTTTCCACGTCAACCCATTTGATTCGCTTATCCCGCCGGAACCAGGTGTATTGCCGCTTCGCAAACCTCCGGGTATCCCTTTTGATGATCTCTGTCGCTTCTTCTAGGGATAATTCACCCTCTAAATATTGGAACATTTCCTTGTATCCCAGTCCTTGCATGGATATCATATCGCGTTTGTAGCCCATATCCATCAAGAACCGGACCTCTTTTACCAAACCATTTTGGATCATCTGATCCACCCTTTGGTTGATGCGCTCATACAGTTTTTCGCGATTCATGGTGAGCCCAATCATGCATAGACGATAGGGACTTTCCAGTTGAGCAAAATCCTGCTTAAACTGGGACATTGTTTTCCCTGTAAGATGATAGACTTCCAGGGCTCTGATGATTCTCCTTAAATCATTGGGGTGCAGGCGCTCTGCTGTTTCAGGATCGCATTCCCTGAGCATACCGTGTAAAAAAGCATTGCCTTTCTCCATTGCCAGCTCCTGCATTTTCTGCCGGTACTCCTGGTCCATACAGGCATCTGTAAAGTTCATCGGATAGATCAGGGAATTGACATATAAACCCGTTCCTCCTACAACAATGGGGATTTTCCCCCTTTGATGGATTTGATGAATAATCTCCTGGGCCATTTGTTGAAACTGGGCTACACTAAAATCAACAGAAGGGTCTAAAAAGTCCATCATATGATGGGGAATTCCTTGCTTTTCTTCTTCAGTGGGTTTTGCCGTACCAATATCCATATATTTGTATATTTGCATAGAATCAGCGGAAATGATTTCCCCATCCAGTTTCTTTGCCAGTTCAATGGCGCAGGCGGTCTTGCCGACGGCTGTAGGGCCTACAATGATCACCAAGGGTATCTTGTCCATGTCTGCCTCCTATTGAATTCTCTTAAACAGCTTTTCCATCTCATATTGAGTCATGGCAATCATGATAGGTCTTCCATGGGGACAGGTCATAGGAATTTTGCTGTTTTGCATCTGATTCAGCAGGGCCACAATTTCCTTTTCGGATAAGGGATCATGGGCTTTTACGGCCTTCTTGCATGCCATCCGAATGATATCTTCAGCCTTTAGTGAAGAGGGTGAAGAGCTGCCGTGTTCCATGACCTGATCCAGTAAATCTTGAAAAAACCTTTGAATGTTTGCTCCCGTCAGCATTGTCGGAATTCCCCTGATCATAAAGGTTCTGTCCCCGAAGGGCTCCACTTCAAAACCCAAGGAGGCAAAGGTCTCCATTGAATCTGTAAGCAGCATCGATTCCTGATGGGTCAGCTCTATAACAATAGGCGGTAGCAACTGTTGAACGGAGATCTCCTGCTTTTCCATTTTATCCTTCAGCTCTTCGTAAAGCAATCTCTCATGGGCTGCGTGTTGATCGATAAAAAACAGCTGCCGATCTCCTTCAACGATTACATAGGTGGAAAAGACCCTGCCGATAATTTTATAGGAAACCAGGTCAAGGATATTATTAGTATGGTCATTTTTGATCCCGTTCATACAATTTAAGGAAATTTCTTCCCCAATATCTGACTCCCGGTCCTTATCCACAATATAGATATGGGAGCTTCTTTCTTCAGATAATATTTGGTTTGGAGTAAGGTCATCTTCTCCCGGATTGGCATTTTCAAAGAAGGGGAGGCGGGGCTCCCTTTCCCTTTGCGAAAGATTTGCGATTTTTTTGTTTTGATTATCAAAATCCGCTTGTTTTTCCTCGTTGAAATTTTGAGCGATTGACGGTATGTAGGGATGACTTTTTAAAGCTTCCCTTATCCATTGGTATAATGTTTGATATATATAATCCTCATCCTTGAAACGTACTTCTGTTTTGGCAGGATGTACATTTACATCAACCTGGGATGCCGGCAAGTCTAAATATAGAACAGCCCAGGGGAAATGATTGATCATCAAATAAGAATCATAGGCATCTTCTACACACTTGGACAAAAGCTCACTCTTTATGGTTCTACCGGAAACAAAGAAAGACTGATTGTTTCGGTTGGTCCGTGATAAAGAGGGCTTGCCCAGGAAACCTTTCAACTGAAGCCCCGTTTCCTCATCCCTTCTGTCGATTTCGATGATCTCTCCTTTTAACTCCTTTCCGTAAATGCACAATACAGCCGAAAGGGCAGATCCATTGCCCGGTGAATGATAAATGACCTTCCCCTGGCTTAAATATTTAAAAGATATCTCAGGATGGCCAAGGATAAGCTTGCTTACCAGATCACTGATATTGGCTGTTTCAGCCCTTGGAGACTTCAAAAACTTCAATCGTGCCGGTGCGTTATAGAAAAGGTTTCGAACAATAATCGTTGTCCCTTCAGGACATCCAACTTCCTTCTGTTCTATGATTTTACCGCCGTGATTGAGTACATAAAAGCCCGTAATCGTATCTCTGGCCCTTGTTATCATCTCCATTTGTGTTACAGCCGCAATACTTGCCAAAGCCTCCCCTCTAAAGCCCAGGGAACCTATTTTCTCCAGATCGGAAGCTGAGGAGATCTTGCTCGTGGCATGCCTCTGGAAGGAAACAAGGGCATCTGCCTGATCCATTCCCTCTCCGTTATCTGTGACTCGTATGAGGGACATACCCCCATTTTGAATCTCTATCGTAATCGCGGTGCTGTTTGCATCAATCGAATTCTCCACCAGTTCCTTTACGATGGAGGCCGGCCTTTCTATCACCTCTCCGGCTGCTATCTGGTTTATGGTAAACTCATCCAGTATACGGATCTTTCCCAATATTTTCTTCCTCCTGTTTCCCTTTTGCTTCTTCTACCAGTTTATATAAAATATTGATTGCATCCATGGGGGTTAACCTTAAAACATCCAGGCTTTTTAATTTTTCTTCAATCGGCGAGACAGGGGGCTCAAAAAAACTAATCTGACTTGCCTTTAAGCCCTTTGCCTTTTTTCTCTCAAAGACAGCCAGGTTCTCTTTTGAGCCTTTTCCTGTTTGATTATGAGCACGATTGATATCGGTCTCTTCTAATTTTTTCAAAAGCTCCTTTGCTCTGTCAATGACCTTTTCCGGTAATCCGGCTAATTTGGCCACCTGGATTCCGAAGCTTTTATCAGCCCCTCCACGAATGATTTTCCTCAAGAATATGATGTCATCTCCCTGCTCTTTTACCGCAACACAGTAGTTTTTTATTCCGTCCATTTTTCCTTCCAGTTCCGTTAACTCATGATAATGGGTAGCAAAGAGGGTCTTTGCTCCCAATGTGTCACGATTGCATATATACTCTATGACAGCCCAGGCGATGCTTAGACCGTCAAAGGTACTGGTTCCCCTTCCTATCTCATCTAAAATAATCAAACTCTTGGGTGTTGCGTTATGGAGAATATTTGCCACTTCACTCATTTCAACCATAAAAGTACTTTGCCCCGAGGAAAGATCGTCAGATGCTCCAACCCTGGTGAATATCCGATCAACAATCCCGATAGAGGCTTCCGATGCCGGTACAAAGCTTCCAATCTGAGCCATCAATACAATCAGAGCCACCTGTCTCATATAGGTACTCTTTCCGGCCATATTTGGTCCAGTGATAATCACAACCCTTTCCTGATCCATATCCAGGTATGTATCATTAGGGACAAACAGGTTATGATGAAGGGTCTTTTCCACAACCGGATGCCTGCCGTTTTTTATTTTTATGATCCCGTCCTCATTAATTCGAGGCCTCGTATATCCATTCTCAAAGCCGACCTTTGCAAGGGACCACAACACATCCAGAACCGAAATGATGTGGGCGGTATTTTGAATCCTGTGGACTTGCTCTGCAATGGAATCCCTTATCTCAATGAACAATTGGTATTCCAGTTTTACGCTTTTCTCTTCTGCACCCAAAATGGTGTCTTCCATCTCTTTCAGCTCAGGCGTGATATATCGCTCCGAATTTGCCAGGGTCTGTTTGCGAATATAGGAGTCCGGCACAAGATCAAAATAGGATTTTGTCACGTCAATATAGTAGCCGAATACCTTGTTGAATCCGACCTTTAAATTTTTTATGCCCGTCCTCTCCCGTTCTTTCTGTTCTAAAGCGGCTATCCAATTTTTCCCATTGGTTATGGCTTCGCGATACCTGTCCAGCTGCTCATTGTATCCATCTTTGATGATGCTCCCTTCTTTAACGGTCACCGGTGCCTCTTCGGAAATAGAAGCTTCGATCAAATCGTATATATCTTGAAGGAGATCCAAATCCTGATATAAGCTCGTCAGCAGCTTTGACCGGCACTGGGATAGCAATTGCTTGATAGAGGGCAAAACCCTTAATGACTGTTTGAGTGACAGCAAATCCCTTGCATTGGCATTCCCATAGGAGATTCGTCCCATCAGCCTTTCAATATCATATATCTGCTGCAGGAGTTCTCTAAGCTCCTGCATCATAACGGAATTTCCCATCAATTCCTCCACAGCATCCAGGCGTTCATCGATCTCCGCCTTGCACAGCAAAGGTTGCTGAACCCATTTCCTTAATAAACGGCCTCCCATGGCTGTGTTGGTTTTATCCAGCAGCCAAAGAAGGGAACCCCTTTTATTCTTGTCCCGTATGGTCTCAGTCAGCTCCAGATTCCTTCTGGTTGCCGAGTCTAAAATCATATAGGACTCCATGTGATAGACTTTAATCGTATTGATATGATGAAGAGAATTTTTTTGCGTTTCTGTGAGGTACTCCAGAAGGGCCCCGGCAGCGCAAATTCCAGACTGCATATGGGCACAGCCATACCCCTCCAAAGAATACACTTGAAAATGGCGCAGGAGCTTATTCAAGGCCGTATGGTATTCATAAGCCCAATCATGATAAACAGTGGTATAGGTTGAATAGCGCTCTTTTAGCTCTTCGATGAAGCCATCTTCCTCCTGACCGGCGGAGTTCATGATGATCTCCCGCGGAACAAGACGTGAAAGCTCATCCATAAGCTTTTTAAAGGGTTCGGGATCCGCAATTTCGCTGATATAAAATTCTCCCGTAGAAACATCCACATTTGCCAGTCCGATTTGATCCCCATTAAAATACAACGAAACCAAATAGTTGTTTTTCTTTTCATCCAGCATGGACGACTCAATCAGAGTTCCCGGAGTGATGACCCTTACTACATCCCGTTCAACGAGCCCCTTCGCTTCCTCAGGATCCTGAAGCTGCTCACAGATGGCCACTTTATAGCCCTTTTCTATCAGCCTGGCTATGTATCCTTCAACCGCATGATAAGGAACGCCGCACATAGGAGCCCTTTCCTCAAGCCCACAATCGCGCCCGGTTAATGTAATCTCCAATTCCCTTGATGCTATAACGGCGTCTTCAAAAAACATCTCATAAAAATCGCCTAATCGAAAAAAAAGAAGAGCATCTTTGTATTGCTCTTTTTTCTGCAAATATTGCTGCATCATAGGAGTCAATCCTGCCATATCGGGCCTCCTCTCCAGAATTACCTATATTATATCATAACGGCTCAATTTTAGAAAAATATTGCGAAAAAAAAGATGCTCTTTTTATTCCTTTTCCAATACGCCTTCCAGGCTAAAATTTCTCCCCTTTGTGATTTTTACCTTTACCAGTTCGCCGATTAAACTTTCAGGACCGGCAAAGTTCACCAGTTTATTTGTTCTGGTCCGTCCTGATAATATGCTCCGGTTATTCTTGCTTGGACCCTCGGCCAAAACCTCCACTACCTGATTCTCAAGGCCTTTATTGATTTCGCCGCTTATCTGGGCCTGGAGTTTATTCAATTGCAGCAGCCGCTCCTTCATCGTTTCCTTGTCCAGTTGGTTTTCCATTTTCGCTGCAGGTGTACCGGTCCTTGGCGAATACATAAAAGTAAATGCAGAATCATAGCGCACTCTTTTCACCATATCCAGGGTATCTTCGAAATCCTCCTGTGTTTCACCCGGAAAGCCTACAATAATATCGGTCGTTATGGCTATACCGGGAAGGACCTCCCGAACCTTTCCAACCAGCTCCAGGTAATCCTCCCTTGTATATTTTCTGTTCATTCGTTTTAAAATCCGGTTGCTTCCGGATTGTACGGGCAGGTGTAAGTGCTCACAAACTTTCCTGCATTCTGCCATGGCACTGATTAAGTCCATGGACAGATCCTTTGGATGGGATGTAGTAAAGCGGATCCTCTCGATCCCGTCCACCTTGTCGATATCCCTTAGCAGGTCGGCGAAGTAATATCCCAAATCCAAATCTTTTCCATATGAATTGACATTCTGACCTAAAAGGGTTACCTCCTTATAGCCCTGCTCTCCAAGGCGCCTAATCTCATCCAGGATATCTTCCGGCCTTCTGCTCCTCTCCCGGCCCCTTACATATGGAACTATGCAATAGGTACAGAAATTATTGCATCCGTACATAATGGTAGTCCATGCAGATACCCCTGTACTTCGCTGAATAGGCATATGCTCCACAATTTGCCCTTCTTCATCCAAAATCTCAACAACCGTGTTTGCAGAATCCATGGCTTCCAATAAAAGCCTGGGAAAATGATGCAAATTATGGGTGCCGAATACGATGTCCACAAAGGGGAATTTATGAACTATTGCATCGGCAACTTCCTTCTGCTGCATCATACATCCGCAGACCCCGATGATGAGATTCGGATTCTCCTGCTTGCAAAATCGCAGTGCTCCTACATTGCCATAGACTCGCTGTTCTGCGTGATCCCTTACACAACATGTATTAAAGAGAATCAAGTCCGCTTCTTCCTGATTCAAAGTTTCTTTATAGCCCATCTCTATCAGCATTCCGGCCAGCTTCTCCGAATCATGGACATTCATCTGACAGCCATAAGTAGTGATATGGTATTTGGGCTTTTTATCTTGAATCCGTTCTCTGACCTTTCTGATATATTCCTGTTGTTCCTGTAGTTCTTCCACTGAAATTACTTTACTTTGACGCCTTGTCATCACTAACTTCCTCTCACCTTATCAAAGATTGCATACTTCGTCTTTATTTTTACATTATATCTATAGTTTTATCATAAAGCAAGCTCGTTCAATAGCATTATTAAAGCATAATAAAAGCAGCTGAGCTGCTTTTGTTAACCTTTTGAAATTTGGGCATACTTTTAATGATAGGGGGGAAATGAACAATGAATACAATGAAAAACGTTCTGGAGCTTATTCCTTTAATTTTCACAAACTATTTACTGGGAATTCTATTCCTGTGCGGAGCGATTCTTTTCTTTTTCATATCCGGTTCATTGTCGGAGTTTCCCATCGAGGAGAGAATAGCCAAATGGGGCGGTCTCCTTTATATGATACTGGGAGCGGTTCTCTTTATCTTGACACTGGCCATCGGTTAACGGGTCACCTCTCCAACTCTGCGGATTTTTACGTCCACATCGGTCTCCAGCTTTACCGTTTTGAAAATCTCATGCCAGTTATCCTTGTTCTTTTCCCAGTATTTGGGATAATAGCTGCTCACCTTTCGATCGAATTCAAAAACTTCCACACCTAATTCATCCCTGACTTTCGTAAAGACTTCGTCAATCCTCCGAGAAATATATTTTTCCAGCGCCTTCTCCAAAGCACTGATCTCCTCTGGATTTTTTGGCAAATGGAGAAGTCTTTCCATCCTGTTAATGTCTCCTTCTAAATGCACTTTGGATTTTGCAATTAATGCGCCATCTCTAAATTCAGGGACCAAAGATGTAGAGACGTTGAAAACCAGCAGGTCTATATTCCCTCCCATCTCTTCAGGGAGTTTCGCCAGCAGTCTGCCGCTTATTGCGCTCTCCGATAGAAATTTGATTCCCTCAATTTCAGCTACGCTTAACCAATCAACCATTCTCATGCCACCTTCAGATAAAGCTATAAAAGCCGCCCCGCCTTCAACGACAATCCTTTCTTTTAAAGGTATAATTTTGGGCAAAACAAGATCCGAATTTCGAACCAAATTATCAAAGATGTGTCCTACATCAACAAATGAAGTGATCGCAAAGCTCGTTCTTGATGATTCATTTAAAATGGTGCTGATATACAAACTGGGTGATTTTGCCGTTTTTACCTTTACATCCAGTACCTCCTTTGCCTTTCCCTGAACGACGGCGGCCAACATCCTTTTCCGAACCTTTGCATCCCGAATAAAAAAGTCCAAATTTTTCTTTAATCCGGACCTGGCCAGATCTTCGCCGATCAAAAGCACCTGGCAGTGTTCAAAACTAGGGGACAGATCAATTTGATTTAGCAGTTTTATATTGGCTTCAGAGATATCTTCCGCTGTAATATTGATATTTACAAATCCTTCCACATCTCCACCACCTTCTCTCCCATAAGCATTAGGTTGAGCAATTTGATAGGTTACAAGGATTTGATCTCCTTCCTTATCCAAACCGATACCTAGAATAAAAGCGCTTCTCTCAATCTCGATATAGTCCCAGCAGGATGTGAGAAAGAGCAGTCCTGGAACGATGAAAACAAGCAATAAAAACTTACGCATTCTTTCTCTCTCCTTTTTTTCGAGCTAGAGAAATAAAAAACATGGGAATCGCTGCAAAAACGATAAAACTGCCCAGCAAACCAATTACCGACAGAAGCATTTCAATTTGGTAGATATTCTGCGGTAAAATCGCTATCATATATATTACAGGCAGCAGGAGAAAGATAAATGGCTTATAATTCCTAAGCCCAATGAGCCTCGTCAGTGAAAAAGCAGACAGATAACAATAGCTCTCCAATGTGGTAAAGGCAGCCAGGATCCAGAGGACCATGAAAAAAATATCAAACCTTTCGGCAAAGCTGCCGGGAAACTCAATATGCTTGGCCAAAATAACGGCCGGATATACCAGCTTCTGCGTAACTGCAAGGCCAAGTACGCCGATTGAAATAACAACCAGGGCAGTATATATTGTACTGGTTATAAATATCCCTGCCACACTGTAGAGGAGCACTTTTTTGGGTTTTCGGGCAAAGGGAACCAGGAAAAACATAATCTCAAACCCCAGATAAGATGCGATTATTTGAGGTATGGCTTTTACTACAGATGGTAAATCCAAAAATAAAAGCGCACGAAATTCATCCATTCTAAACCTGGGCAAGCTCAATACCAGCAGCAATAGCAGGGCAAAAAAAACGAGAGGATAGAATGTTTCATTGGTTTTGGCTAAAACGCTTATCCCATTCATTGCTGCATAAACAACAACTATTAGCATGCTGATCATGATAATTTCAAGAGGGGTATTGGGCAGCATATGTATTTTTAGAGCATCAGCAAAGGCCCTTATGACTCCCCCTGAAACAAAAATGGCATAGATGACAAATATGGCACCGTAAATTTTTCCGGGTATCGTTCCAAGGATTTCTACGGAATACTCAATCACGGTTTGATTTGGATACCTTTTGCTAAGCAATGTAATAATAACCGTAAGGCCAAACGTTAATATTCCGGTGAACAAAGTAGCAACGACTCCGCCAATTCCGGCCTCCTTGGTGACCGTTCTTGGCAGGGAAAGCACCGTTGTTCCCAAAATGGTGGATGCTACTAAAATCATTACTTGAATGCCGCTTAATTGATCCTGTTGTCTCATCTCCTTCACCTTTTCCTTGGATCCTGATCCATTTTATCGATGTCAATGGGATAGTATTCTATTGGTCTCCTTTTCATCATTGAGCCTGGCAGCCTAAAGGTAAAGTCTTTCAAGTCCTTCGGTATGATCGGGGCCTGTGGTGCCATATAATTCATGCCAAAACTTTTTAGTGATACCAAGTGGATGTTTATTACAATAAAGCCTAACATGACGCCATAAAGCCCAAGGGTGGCACCCAAAAGCATCAGGGGAAACCGTATAATCCGTAGGCCTATAGCTGCACTGTAGCTGGGAATAACAAAGGAAGCAATGGCCGTAATTGCCACAATCAACACCATGGCTGGACCGGTAATTCCTGCGCGAATCGCCGCATCCCCAAGCACAATACCTCCTACGATACCTATGGTTTGTCCAATGGGTTTAGGCAAGCGTGCACCCGATTCCCTTAAAAGCTCTATGGTCAACTCCATTAATAATGCTTCAACAAAAGAAGGAAACGGAACATTAGCCCGCGATGCTGCGATGGTTAAAGCCAGAGGCGTTGGAATAAAGCCGGGATGAAATGAAATAATGGCGACATATATTGTAGGAATGAAAGCTGCCATTATTGAAGCAATCCACCTTAAAGTCCTTAAAAAGGAGGAGATCAACCATCGATCGTAGTAATCCTCCGGGCTCTGGTAAAAGGTGTAAAGACCTGCAGGAACAATAAGTGCAAAGGGACTGTTATCCACCAGAATAGCCACCCTTCCCTCCATCAAGGCAGCAGCAACTTTATCAGGCCTTTCACTCACTTGAACCTGGGGAAAGGGAGAAAACCGGTTGTCCTGTATAAACTGTTCTACCTGGCCGGAATCGATGATTTGATCCACATCGATTCTATTCAGCCTTTTTTCCACCTCTTCTATCAGTTCATTGCTTGTAATTCCCTTGATATAGGCATAGGCTACATCGGTTTTGCTTCTGCGGCCCAGCTTAACGGTTTTGATCACCATATTGGGATCTTTGCATTTTCGCCGCAATAAAACGGTATTGGTCCTTAAGGTTTCCGTAAATCCTTCTTTGGGGCCGCGAACAACCGATTCGGTTTGAGGTTCTGTGACTCCCCTGGCTGGCCAGCCCCTGGCGCTCACAATCAGGATCTTATCAAATCCGTCCACCATTAGGGCGACTTCCCCGGAAAACACCATATTCATGGCCTCATCCAGAGTATCCACCTCTTTTATCTCCGCTACGCTTACAACATGGTTTTTGACGGCCTCAAAAGCTATGGCTTTATCTATGGCCTTTCCCTGAGAATTCTCAAGCATGGTGATCTCATACATCATGTTTTTCAGGATATGCTCGTGGACAGTGGTTTTATCGATTAAGCCGTCAATATATACCAGTCCGCAGGATATTCCTTCTTTTCCCAGTTTGAAGTCGCGAAAGACAACGTCTGTGCTGTCCTGCAGAAAAGCCTTGAATTTCTGAAGATTCTCTTCTAAATTTTTCGAAAGAAGCAAGTCTACCTGCTCTTCTGCCTTTAATTGAGGCGGATTGTTCTTTTCCATATTTTTGATATTTTTTGGATTCCTGGTTCTTTTTATGACCTTCATACAATCCTCCAAATCAACGGAACCTTCCTATTTAGCTTGTACAGAAAAGAATCATTTATTCAGAAGAACCCATCGCCAGAAGAACTGTCCTCTTTTTTGTTTTTTACACAATAAAAAAGGATGCTCAGACTGCATCCCCAATTCAAAGTTTAATTTTCCCTTAATGGGAAATGGATTTGCCTGTAAAGCGGCCCTTTAGGCTGTTCAAATAATCGATGAAATCCGAAGCTTCCTGTTTGCTCAGCATTTTTCCTTCCGGCTTATTGTACCTCTTTTGAATGATCTCCCGGATCTGTGCCTCCGACATTCCCATGGAATTATATATGGCAAAAATAGCCCTGCGCTGTGGCTCGGTCATGGGTTCATCTTGATCAGGCACGGCCGTTTTTACATCCTCTGTTTTTACCGGGCTGTCTACGACATCGTCTCCTTCCTCCAGCTCCGGCGCAAACTGGGTTCCATAACCCAGGGCAGCCAGGGCACGGCCGTAAGCCTTGGTATAAGCTTTCTCGATATAATCCCCAAAATCATCTCCGGTTTCTGAACCGACGCCTATTTCAACATTTCCTTTACTATCGGTTACTTCCAGCTCAAAATAGGCAAAACGGTTTTTCGTATCGATGATTTTATCACGGACCACGGTCTTGGTGTTTTCTCGATTCTCCTGCCTATACCAGACCATTCTCCACTTTACTTCCAGATAATCGGCAAAATCCGTTTCCCATTCATTTGTCTTAGGATTTTTCCTCCTCATGGGCAGCTTTGTCAAATGCTCCTCCGGATTAAATCCCATTGTCTCCATCGTGATTTCTCCTTTGTTCATATTTTAGTATTAGTATATGGAGCACGGCCATAAACTCTCTGCTTTTTTTCTGGGAGGAGACCTGATTATTGCATCTGCTGGAAAACTCATCAATGCAAAAAAAATTGGAAGCAAGCTTCCAATTTTTATGCCATGGTAATGGCCTTTGTAGGGCATTTCACTGCACACTGACCGCATCCGGTGCATTTATCCTGCAGTACCACATGCTTTTCCTTTCTTTCCCCTTCTATCGCATCGAACTTGCACGCCTTTTTGCATAGCGTACAACCGATGCATTTATCGGGATCAATCGATGCCGCTTTTCTATTGGCGAAATCGGCAAAGATGGCTTTTGTAGGGCATTTCTCTGCGCATACCATACAGTTTACGCATTTATCGTAATTTATTTTCGCCAGATTATTTTTGAAGTCTATGGCATCAAATTGACAGGCTTTTACGCATATCTGACAGCCTATGCAACCTACTTTGCAGTTGGCTCTGACATCCTTGCCCTTGTCCTGAGAGATGCACAGAACCTGTACCTGACTGGATCGGGGTATCAATTCTATCAGTTTTTTCGGGCAAGCAACGACACATTTACCGCAGGCGGTACACTTATCCCGGTCTACCACAGCGATACCGTTCTCATTGATATGAATTGCATCAAAGGGACATGCCCGCACGCAAGTACCCAAACCCAGACAGCCGTATTTGCATCCTTTCGGGCCGTCTGCCAGCATGGCTGCT
>Ga0134092_1002315_pt1 | contig 14769 bp, 10 predicted proteins | sample 3_6taG_FD_94454 | JGI IMG/M metagenome (GOLD analysis project Ga0134092, IMG submission 94454) | Switchgrass degrading microbial communities from high solid loading bioreactors in New Hampshire, USA - 3_6_20_6_A3 metaG | ecosystem: Engineered > Bioreactor > Semi-continuous > Anaerobic >... | reverse complement strand
GAGTTTCAAAAAGCTCTCTCCGTGGGAGTTGGCGTCCAGATTCTACCCATACTTCTCCTCCAACTCATAAAGGGATTGGACATAGGGCATTCTGGCCAGCGACAGAGCATAGGCCGAACGGCCCCGATACTCCTCTTCCAGTTCCTTTAGCCGCACCTGCATCTCCCTTCTCATCTGTGAGATCCGCTTTACAAAATTAAAAAAATCCTCCGCCCTTAGGAAGAAGCCGCGATGGGTCCGGAGCCGCCAGGAGAGCCTGAAGCATTCTCCCAGCCTTTTGACATCATTCAATGTCTCATCCCGGTCCACCTCTTCCGCCCCTACAGCCGGGAGGGCCACTGCAAAGGCCAGGGCTTCCAGCAGGGTGGATTTCCCGCTCCCGTTCTCGCCCACCAGGATGGTGACAGGGGAGTCAAAGGACAGGCGCTCCAGGGAGCGGACAAGGGGGAGGTTGAAGGGGTATTGGTCCTCATCTTTGATCTTCTCTTTGACCAGCTCAAGGGATTTGAGGTGAATCATTTTCATGCCTCCTTGTTGTTCGTTGGCATCCTGCAACATCAATTGTTTAGTTGACGAATTGAGAAACGGGGAACGTGGTGCTGAGTCCTGAAAGTTGGATGTCGCTTGCTTAATGTAAGGAAAATATCATGAAGCAAAGGTAGAATTTATAAGAAACAACACCCGCATCGCTTTTATGAGTCAATAATAATTGTCCCATGATTTATTAGAAATAGAGAAGTTATCCACAGAAAATGAGTCGGTAAGAACCGTCCCCAGTGACTCAATCGCCAAAATGGCTTAGTTGAGCCATTGGAAAGCAATATGTTATCCACAAAAAAGTGAGTCGGCAAGAACCGTCCCCGGTGACTCATCGAGAGCTGTTCCCGGTGACTCACCCGATGACTCGCCGGAGCAGGCCCTGACCGGTGGTTTGCTTTTATTCTAGCACAGGTTCCGGCTGATTCACCATATCAAATTCCTTTACCTATGCTGCCATACAATGGTATAATAGGTATATGGTTTCACGCCACCGCATATGAATTGGACGGAGGAAGCATCATGGATTTTTACAAAGCCGCATTTGTCATCATACTGCAAAAGTCTGCCGAAACGCTGTGGGAGTTTTTCCCCTATGTCATACTGGGTGCCCTGGTCAGCGAGATTTTGAAAATCACTTCCTGGACCAAGCTGATCTACCGCGCTGTATCCAGATCCCCTGTTTTATCCATTGTCACGGCCGATATCCTGGGAATCCTCTCGCCCCTGTGCACCTATGGCACCATCCCGGTCATGCTGGAGCTTTTTAAGGCAGGCGTACATATCTCACCGCTTCTTGCATTTTTGGCTGCCTCATCCATGATGACCCCGCAGCTCTTTATCATGACCTGGGGCGGCCTGGGTTTGGAGATGGCCGTAGCCCGCACCGTAGCCGTCTTTGTCTTCAGCTTGCTCATCGGCCTCCTTGTAAAGGCTATCCCCCAATCCTGGGTGGTAAAGGCCAGCGTCCTGTCCATCCAGCATTCCGATGAAGAGATCCTAAGCCGCGGGCCCAAGGCCGTTACCTGGAAAAGCTTTTTAAAAAGCTTTTTTGAGAATCTGCAATTTGTGGGCTTTTATATGGTTTTGGGAGTCGTGATCGGCGCCGCCGTTGAAGTGCTGGTTCCGGCCAACTGGATCAGCTCCCTCTTTCAGTCGGGCTCCTGGCTCTCCGTCCTGTCAGCGGCCCTAATCGGTATTCCCCTCTATGCCTGCGGCGGCGGTGTAATTCCCCTTGTTCAGTCCCTCATGGTTCAGGGCATGGACAAAGGTTCCGCCCTGGCCTTTTTTATAGTTGGTCCCGCCACCAGAATCAATTCCATCTTTGCACTGGTTGCCGTACTTCGTCCTGTTTTTATCGCTGCATACATCGTACTTTTAATCCTATTCTCACTCGTAGCCGGGATTGTATACTAAGGCATTCCCGTCCCAAACAAAATAGAAGGAGTGATCCTATGAAAATCAATCGCACCCAGCAAATCGTACTTTTCGGTCTGCTCGCTCTGATCATCGTCATATTCGGAGCCTACTCATTGGGCGCCTTTGACTTCCTGCAACCCGAGAGGGAGGATGCAAAGCTGGTGGATGCAACGAAGCCCGATGAGGAGGAAACGGCAAAAGAGCCTCCCGTGGAGGAGGAAGAGCCCGAAGAGCCGGAGCCGGAACCCGAGCCCGAGCCTGAACCGGAACCGGAGCCGGAGCCTACAATCAAGGTCGTCAATGCCCCGGAGGTCCAGCGGCCTGAAAGATCCTATGTGGCAATCGTTCAGTCCGACAAGGAGAAAGCTACCGATATTGAATATGAAGAAATCCGGGCCATGGTCCGCGCTGCAGTGGAAATGGCAGGCGGTCTTGATGAGCTCATCTTCGACGTAGCAACCGTTGTGCTAAAGCCAAATCTGGTCCGCTCCATCGACTACACCCTACCCAACTGGAACGGCCGGCCCCTGGTACCGGAGGCCAACGGCTGCACAACCGACTACCGGGTAACCAGGGCCGTCGTGGAGCTCATCCGGGAGCTCAATCCCAGCGGCAAGATCTACGTAATGGAGGGCGCCGCCGAGCCCACCCTGGAAGCCATGAGACGCCTCAATTACACCCATGAATATATCCCCGGAGTGGATGAATTCATCGCAATCGAAGAGGACAGCGGCAAATGGCACGATTACAACTCTCCCGGCCTGGTCAAGGTCCTGCTGCCCAATGGCCTCATCCATCAGGAATATTACCTGAATAAAAAATACCAGGAAGCGGATGTTTTAATCAGCCTTCCTGCCCTCAAGAACCACTGGTCCGCCGCCGTATCCGGAGGCATCAAGAACGTCGGCATCGGCGCCACCCCTGCCAACATCTACGGCATTTCCCCCACCAGTGTGGGCCGCAACAACATGGTGGAGCACGATACGGCCAGGGGAGATCTCCACATGTGGATCCATGACTTCTATCTCTGCAGACCTGTGGACTATGTCATCATGGACGGCCTCCAGGGAGTCCAAAACGGTCCTACCCCCTGCTATGCCATCAGCGGAACCGACAAGCTGGAAAAGGACCAGATGAATATGCGGCTGATCATCGCCGGTAAGGACCCCATAGCCGTAGACACCATCGAATCCCTGGTCATGAACTGGGATCCGGAATCCGTCAAACACTTGCAGTTCCTGCAGGAAAGCAATGCCGGAAACCTGGACACCTCCCGCATCACCGTCGTGGGCAAGCAGGTTGACGAAGTCCGAAAGGATTTTGAAGGCAGGATCCCGATCCCCGGAGGAGCCAAGGTCACCGACTTTGAAGCGCCTTCCCTTTCCATCAAAAAATCCTCGGTCAAAGACGGCATTTTAAACCTGTCCCTGGATGTGGCCGATGAAACCGTAAAGGTGGAAGTCTATGTGGACGGCAAGCTCTATGAGCCGGTCATCACCTCAAATTTTGACAGCATTTCCATCGATATCGGCCCGTCGGGCAAAGGAAAGCACAAAGTCGAGGTCTATGCCTTTGACCGCTTCCTGAACCGCACGGTAAAATCCGTTTCCGTCACCAATGATGTGGCCAAAAGGGCTCCCAAAGCCCCGGACGGCAACTATTTCGCAGCAAGAGCAAAGGAAGCTCCCGTGATAGACGGCTCCGGCAAGGACAGCGCCTGGGAAAGCGCCCCCTGGGCCGATATAAGCCATGTGTGGCTGGGCTCTGCCCCTTCCCCCGATGACTTTAGCGGCAGGTACAAGATCCTGTGGACTCCTGAAAAGCTGTATTATCTGGTGGAAATCACCGACGATGTGATCTCGGAAACAAGGACGGATCCCTTAGATGCCTACTATGAAGACGACTGCGTGGAGCTCTTCATCGACGAAGATCACTCGGGCGGAGACCACACCTACAACTACAACGCCTTTGCCTACCACATTTCCACCCTTTATGACGTGGTGGACCTGGATGTTTCGAAAAAGCCCAGGCTCTATAACGACCACGTAGAGGTGAAGATGACGAAAAGCGGCAATACCTATACCTGGGAGATTGCCGTGGACATCTATGATGACAGTTTCCAGCCGGAGGGAGAAAACACCCCTGTGACCCTCTATGCCGGTAAGGAAATGGGATACGCCATCGCCTACTGTGATGCCGATGAGACCCACAAACGGGAGCATTTTATCGGCTCCATTGATATCCCCGGAAACGATAAAAATGTAGCCTGGCAAAATGCCGGCGTGTTCGGCACCTTGAAATTGATCGAGCTAGATTAAAATGAATGGAAGTAAATGAATCAGGCTGCTGCACAATAAGCTTTTTCGTTGTGCAGCAGCCCCTTTTTATGCCGATATTTCCTCTCTCTATGTAAAGTTTTTGTTCAGTTTGGCGATAATAGTGAATATGAATAGTAGCAGGAAACAGGGTAGGTGATGAACGTGTCCGGATCCGCAATCCTTGTGATCGCTGTCATAGCCTATATCCTCATAGCGGCTGTCCTTTTGATATTCAACTACGGCGCCCACGGCCCCGATACCCGGCAAAAAAGGGACCAGGACTGGGAAGCCCTGCAGGAGTATCTCAAAAAAAAGAAATGCCCATAGATCCCCGGCTTTCAGCTGACGGAAGGCTGCGTCCAAAAAAAAGAAGCCGCCTTTTTCAGGCGACCTCTTCTATGTGTTATTATGATGGGGGAACTGGTAAGGTAGCACGAACAGGAATGAAAAGGGCTTTTTACATAGGCAGATTCTGCCGCAGTTCTTAGCAATGGCTTCGATCTTATTCTATGCAGAAGTGAAAAAAATGTAAACAGCCTCCGGCAAAATCGGGAGCATTGGCCTAGCAAATAGGGTCCTAAGTCCTATCCCCCTTATGCACCCATGCATATCCTCCGACATAAAATGATATATAAGAACTGATGTCTAGGAGGATTCACATGTATTACCACTCCCATTCCTATATGGGTGAGACCAGCTACAATGACGGCCACAGCCATCGGTATAGGGGTGTCAGCTCCATGAACCCCGATATACCGGGCCATGTACACCGCCTCAGTGGGAATACTTCCTTTAACGACGGGCACGATCACCCGTATGAAACCTACACGGGTCCCAGCATCCCCCTGCCGGGAAGAGGGCACATCCACCACTTCAGCACGATTGCCCAGTATCGCGACGGCCATATCCATTATATCAGCAATTACACGACGGCCCAATAGTACCCAAAAAGCGCTGCAAGTAAAGCGGCGCTTTTCCTTTAGGGCCTTGAATTGACACGAGTAAAGCTCTTTGACCCCTTGTCCTTATCCGGAGCGGCTGATAGAATAGTATTGACCCATAAAAAAACAGATTGGAGGTACGAATATGACAACCCATCCGTCCAATTTACCGGACTGGCAAAACTTAAGCGTACTGTCCAGAAATCGGGAGCCTGCCCGCGCAACCCTGATTCCCTATGCCGATCAGGAAACGGCTCTTTGCGGTGAGAGGGGCTTATCTCCCTATTTCAAGCTTCTGAACGGACAGTGGAAGTTCTGGTATGCCGAGTCCCCTGCCCATATTCCACCCATGTTTCAAGACGAATCGACGATCGTAGAGGACTGGGACACGATTCCGGTACCCAGCAACTGGCAGATGCTCGGCTACGGCCGTCCTAATTATACCAATGTCGCCTATCCTTATCCCGTTGACCCGCCCTTTGTGCCCGATGAAAATCCCGTCGGCTGCTATCAAAGGGACTTTACAATTCCTAAACATTGGGAGGACAAGCAGGTCTTCATCGTGTTTGAAGGAGTCAACTCTGCCTTTACCCTGTGGATCAACGGCCGGGAGGTCGGCTACAGCCAGGGAGCCCATCTTCCCTCGGAGTTTGACATCACAGCCTACATACGGCCCGGGAAAAATACAATCGCCCTTTGCGTTTATCAGATGTGCCACGGAAGCTATCTGGAGGACCAGGACTTCTGGCGCCTGAGCGGTATCTTCAGGGACGTTTACCTGATGGCCGCACCCCGTGTCCACATCCGGGATGTTTACCTGCAAACCAGGTTTGACGAAGAGTATAAAAATGCCGCGTTGTACATGCGAGCTTTGGTGAAGAATTATGGCACTAAGGCCGCTTCAGGCTATAAGGTCACGGCCACCCTGGTAGGAGACGACGGAGAGAAGGTTTTTGAAAAGGCCTTTGACGTAATCACCGATCTGCCCACCGGCCGGGAAGCCACCCTGGAGCTGACGGTTCCGGTGGAGAATCCGAAGAAGTGGTCCGCGGAAGAGCCCAACCTCTATACCCTCCTTCTCAGCCTGCAGGATGAGGCAGGGGCTGTGCAGGAGGTTGAGCCCTTTGCCGTTGGATTCAGGCAGGTGGAGATCAAAAACAGCCGGCTTTATGTGAACGGCGTACCCATCACCATCAAGGGCGTCAACCGGCACGATACCCATCCCGATCTGGGCCATGCCGTCTCCCTGGACTCCATGATCCAGGACATCACCCTGATGAAACAGCACAACATCAATGCCGTCCGCACCTCCCACTATCCCAACGACCCCAGGTGGCTGGACCTGTGCGACCGCTACGGCCTCTATGTCATCGATGAGACGGACCTGGAAACCCACGGCTTTGCCTTCACCGGCAATGTGAGCCAGATATCCCAGGATCCCGCCTGGAAGGAAGCCTATGTGGATCGGGCCGTCCGAATGGTGGAGAGGGACAAAAACCACCCCAGCGTGATCATCTGGTCCCTGGGAAATGAATCCGGCTACGGAGCCAACCATGATGCCATGGCCGAATGGATCCGGGGTGCTGACCCCACAAGGCCCATCCACTACGAAGGCGCCGGTGATGCTCCCGTGGTGGATATTGTCAGCGTCATGTATCCTACCATAGACCGCCTGATTCAGGAAGGAGAAAGAACCGACGATCCCCGTCCCTTCTTTATGTGTGAATACGCCCATGCCATGGGCAACGGTCCCGGCAACCTCAAGGAGTACTGGGAAACCATCTACAAGTACCCCCGCCTCATCGGCGGCTGCGTCTGGGAATGGGTCGATCATGGTATCCGCCAGTTCACCGAAGATGGTGAGGAATATTTTGCCTACGGCGGCGATTTTGATGACCACCCCAACGACGGCAACTTCTGCATCGACGGACTCAATTACCCCGACCGGATTCCCCATACAGGCCTCATTGAGTACAAGAAGGTCATCGAACCGGTTAAGGTGGAAGCGATTGATTTAACCCGGGGAAAAGTGAAAATCCGCAACCTGTACGATTTTATCTCCTTGAAGCACCTGGAGGGCAGCTGGTGCCTGATGGAGGACGACAGGGTTCTGGAGGAAGGGGCTCTGCCCGACCTGGATGTACCGGCAGGGGGAGAAATGATCGTGGATCTGCCCTACAGCCTGCCAAAGGGGAAGGCCGGAGCGGAATACTGGCTGAACCTTAGCTTCAAGCTTCGAAGGTCCATGATCTGGGCTCCCAGGGGCTTTGAGATCGCCTGGGCTCAGTTCAAGGTCCCGGTAGAGGTTCTTGAACCCCCGATCATTTTGCTTTCTTCCATGCCTTCCCTGGAAGTAAAGGAAACCGATGACGGCCTCTTTGTTGAGGGCGAAGACTTTGCCCTAGGCTTTGACAAAGTATCAGGCTCCCTGTCCTCCTGGGATTTCAACGGATTATCCTATGTGACCAGCCCGCCCAAATTCAACGGCTGGCGCGCTCCCACGGACAACGACGTCCATCAGGCCAATGCCTGGAGAAAAGCCGGCCTCGATCGCCTGCAAACCCGCATCGCCTATGTGGACTTCCGCAGCTGCGGCAGCCAGGCAATGCAGTTTAAAGTCCAGGCGGTCCACGGAGGCTACAGCACCACTCCGGCTTTTGGCACTACGATCACCTATACGGTCTACGGCACGGGCGATCTGGTGATTGATACCCATATCGTGCCGAAGCGGGAGCTGCCCCACCTGCCCAGGCTGGGCCTGCAGATGGGCCTGCCGGGAGATTTTGAATACTTCACATGGTACGGCCGGGGTCCCCATGAGAACTATATCGATAAAAAGGAAAGCGCAAAAGTGGGCCTGTATTCCGGCACCGTAACGGAGCAGCTGGAGCCCTATATCCGGCCCCAGGAGAACGGAAACAAATCCGACGTCCGCTGGGCTGCCCTGACCAACCTCCAGGGCATGGGCCTTCTCGTTGTGGGACAGCCGACCCTCAACGTAAGCGTCCACCACTTTACCGCAGAGGATTTCACCAGGGCCCGCCACACCTATGATCTGGTGCCCCGCGATGAGACCATCCTCAATATGGATTACGCCCAGGGGGGCTTGGGCAGCAATAGCTGCGGCCCGGGGCCTTTGGAGAAATATCAGTTAAAGCCCGAAGAAGTCAGCTTTACCGTACGCTTAAAGCCCTTCTTCGGAAAGGTTTCCACTCCGATGAAGCTATACAGGCAGCGGATTGAGCTCATCAAGTGGTAAAAATAAAACGTTGGCGAAGACTCGCCAACGTTTTTTATTGCTCCTTAAACCTCTCAAATTTATGAAACCGGGTCCCCTGAAAGGTAAGCCTGCCGATATCCCCTTCTACCAGGAGACCATACTCCTGATCCGGCACCTGCAGCTCCATTCGATCCCCGCTCTCCACCTCAAAGGTTACATAGTAGGTGGTGCCGGTATGGTGATGGACATGATTGTCGTGATGATGCATGCTTCTCGACACATGGCCCCTCTTGGCAACCACCTTGGCCGGGACTGTCAGCACCGGCTGCCGGTTGTTGTAGTGCCACTGCCTGATCCCCTGGAAAATTGTAAAGAGGAAGAACCCGAAGATCAGCAAAAATAGGATCGGAAATATCGCAAACACAAAATCAAACATAGAAAAGCCCATGACAATCCCCCTTATCTTCCTGTATCATTATTATATATGATGGGATCCCGGTAAGCAAGCCGGCCTTTCAAGCCATATCATATCTTATTCAGCAATCGGGCTAAATATCTACGCCAAAAATAAGAGCACCGCTCTTGGCGGTGCCTATATATATTAAAAATATAGGGGGAGCAAATTTTGTTTACGGTCTTTATTATAGCATATCCATGGGCGAAAATTGTTGCCAATTTGTAAATAAACTGTGAACTTTCCCCCACATATTGTTACATTATTGTTTCCATATGCCACAAGTACCTATGATAACCTGCCGCTTTAGTGCATTCAAAGGAGTAGATCCCCCAAGCTGCTCCAAAATCCGCCCGATTTGTTGCTTTTCGCTCCTGACCTTTTTGCAAAAAATCATACATTTTCATACAAATTTGTTAATAGGCATTGATTTTGGGTTAATAAACAAATATAATAAAAACGTTGTGTTATTATGGACTGGGTATGCTGTGTTATTATGAATTGGGGGTTTTAATCATGGATTTAAAGAAAGAAATTCAGGAACTGCAGGAAAAGCTAAAACAGATGCTTCAAACAAAGAATAATCTAAACTACGAGGAGTTCAGCGAAATCAGCAAAAAATTGGATCATCTCATCTACAAGTTCCATAGCACCCACGAACAGGGGCATTAAGATTGAGGGGTTTTTTGCTCTTTCTCAGCCGTTTTCGAGCAAATACCGTCTTCTTCCATCGATAAAAATTGGACCTTTAGCTGTATATGCTGATGGTATTGGGCCTCATCAACGGCCCCTTTTTCATGTAAGCTTTTCATTAAATCTATGAACAAGCTACAGAGATTTCGGAGTTCCTTTTTTACTGACGGTTCTCGGCTCATGATCAGCCTCTCCTTCATATTCATTAAAACGAAATATTTATAACCCTAACGGAATATGGTCAAACAAAAAGCTTTGTGCGCAAAAAAGGTAGCAGCTGATGTACGATACGCTGCTACCTTTTTTTACGGGATATCTATCCATCATAGGTGACTTCGACAAAATCCCTATAGTATTGTATTCTTTGCCCACACTTCATCTCCTCAGTCCTTTTCGGGCAGGAAGGGCACGATCTTTTCAGCAAAGCCCGGCATGGTCATGGTCTGGAGCCAGATCCTTCCTGGGCCCGTCAGCTTCGTCAGGAACAGGCCCTCACCGCCGAACAGGATGTTCTTAAATCCCTTTACCCTTTCCACTTCATAGCTTACGCTCTCTTCGAAGGCAGCCACATTGCCGGTATCTACCTTGAGAACCTCTCCGGGAGACAGGTATTTTTCATAACAGGTGCCGTCTATTTCAAGAAAGGCCATGCCATGGCCGAAAAGCCTTTGCAAAACAAAGCCTTCACCTCCAAAGAGGCCGGAACCGATATTCTTGGTGACATGGGTACTGAGCTCCACAGTAGGCTCTGCACATAGGAAAGCATTCTTTTGAATGATGATGTTGCCGTTTCCGATATTGACGGCGATAATGGAACCCGGGAATGAAGAGGCCAGGGTGATTTCAGCGTCATCGCTCTGGGCTGTATAGGTTGCCATGAAGATGGATTCCCCGGTTAGCATTCGGCCCAGCCCTTTTAAAAAGCCCCCTTTCATGTTGGTTTCCATGAGAATGTTATCGGTCATCCAGGTCATCCCGCCTGATTGGGTATAAATGCTCTCCCCTGCACTTAAGGTAATCGTAACGGCAGGCAAATTTCCGCCAAAAATAAAATACTTCATGCTTATCCCTCCATTTCAATAAATTGAAAGCAAAAGCCCTGATTTGCTATCTAAAATAAAGCTTGCCTCGATCAATTTTTGCCTCTCCGAAGTATCGACAATTTTATTTTACATATTTCTGCATAAAAAACACACCCAAAAGGGTGAGTTTGAATATTTTAAGTCGAAAATTTTACGAAAAATGTAGGAAAATTGTTTTTTGTGTAAAATACAGGCTTTATTCCAGGATATTCAACTCCCTTGCCCTGGCAACCGCCTGGACCCGCCTGTTTGCCCCTAATTTCTGATAGATATTCTTGATATAGCTCTTGACGGTATTGACGCTAATGCCGAGTCGATCGCTGATTTCCTTATTGGACATTCCCTCTGCAATTAAGCGAAGCACTTCCACTTCGCGGTCCGTGAGGGGGTCAATGAAATCGGAAGGCCTTTCCTCCGATTTTGAAGCTTCCTTTTGCAGATAGGTTTGCAGGGTTTGGATGCAGGCGATCTGGGCGAATAAGACCTTTAAAAATTCAAGCTGCCGGGGGGTGAATACACCGGGGAGAAAACTATTTTCAAAGTACAGCATACCAATGAATATGCCCTGGAACAAAAGGGGCAGGCATGCAACGGATTTGGGCCTGAACATTGCGATGTAAGGATCACCGGCAAAGATCCCGGCCCGCTCCTCGCTGTTTAGAACAACGGTTTCATTGGTCCGGGCCGTATATCTGACTACTGCTTTGGAAAGCTTCCAGCTTTTCTCAAGGGGGACCGTTCTCGCAACGGCGCCTGAAGCTCCCTCCTTCTCGGCTTCGATATAGAGCTCTCCGTTCTTTTCAAGAATGAAAAAGCCCCTATTTGCCCCGACGCTCTGCACGGCAATATCCAGAATGCTTTGAAAGAGCTTCTTGGCATCCGTCTCTTTCGCCAGGTTTTCGGCAATCCGGACGATCCATTGCACATCAGGGTCGGCTGCCTCCTCAAAAAATGAAGGTACCGGAGCATTCGGCAGCTTTTCATAGGCCCCATCTTCCTTTTGTTCTTCAAAATCCATGAGTTCGGGATATCGGAGCTTCAGCTCCTCCCCCTTTGCACGGGCCCCCCATTTTTTGTAGCCCCGGTAGGCATCCTTCATATAGGCCCCCGCGATCCTATGTAGGCCTATGGAAGCATAGAATCCGGCAGCCAGCTCATTGGCAAGGCTTTCATTCTGCCTGTAGCCGTTTTCCGCGGCTGACCGAATGGCTTTCTCATAAAGATACACGGCCTCTTCCCACTTGCCCCGGAGCCTGGCCCTTTCAGCCCTCAGGAGCAGGTATTTGTGCTCAAAATTTTCCTTGCAGGCCTCCGACCATTTCTTCATCTGCCGTAGGTTTCGTTTCAGAACCTTCAGATACTGCCTTCTCTCCCGGCCCGGTAAGCTCTCGTTCAGGGCAGCAATCACAAGGGAGTAATAGAAAACATATTCAGCGTCTAAAAGCAGGCCAAGGATGACTCCCCTCATAGGTTCCACCTTTTGACCGGCCGACAGGGCCTCCCGGTAGTCCCCCGCCAGGTAGGACAGCTGCATCTTGTAAATATAATAGGTGGCCAGGAAGGATTGTTCCTTGGATACCAGTTCCAAAAATCCTTCCTCCTGAAACTCCTCCAATACGGATTCCAGGAAGTTTCGCCCCGGGCCCCGGAGCACCGACACCACTTTCCTGTAGATTGCCGCATTCCCCGCCAGCAGGTCATGCTTCAACCTCCGGGCCAGCTCCTGTTTCTCCTGAACCAGCTCTTCCACCTTCTCCAGGGAAGTGCCCATCAGATACCGGTTTTCAAGTAGGATGCAGTGGGCATAGCCGATGACCAGCATATCGCCGGATTCCCTTCCGAATGCGGCTGCCTGATCGAGAAAGTCCAGGCCAAAGGATGCATGGCGGTTCCAGTGGGAAATCAGTGCTCCGGTGATAAAGTAGATAATGGCTTTGGAGGAGCTTTGGCCATACTTCTCCGCCAGATGGATGCCTACATTTTTATAGCGGTCCCCGGCTTTGTAATCCCCCAGGATGCTGCCGGCAGTGATGCTGTATCCGAAATAGCCGACAGGGGCCATCTCGCTGTTGCCGTGCCGGAGGGTATAGTTGCCCGTCTTGAGAATAATGAAGCTGTACAGGTCCGGGTTGCTGATCATGGTGACGGAAGATAAGCGGCTCATGAGCTCTGCGATCATCCTTTGCCTGGGCTCCTTCACCTCAGGAAGGTCGATCAGGTCCTCTATCCTTTTGCTCCATCTATACCACATAAACAGCAAAAGCTCCCGGGCGTAATCGAGCTTTGTGGGGTGGAGGGGAATTTTGACTCCCAGCTTTTCAAGGATCTGGATGCAGGTTTGTATCGCCAGGGCATATTTCCCCGTTCCGGCATAGAGGATTACCTTCAAGCCGTAAACGCCGGCCCGTTCCAGTTCCGTTCCGGCCTTTTCTATGACGATGTCAAACAGCTCTTCGGCCAGCTGCATATTGGCAGCGAGGCCCTCTGCCTGGGCAAGCTCCAGATGCAGGGAGTAGCTGAGCCGGTAGGCGGCATTCCATGGGTTTTTAGGCAGCAGGGCCCGGCCGCAACGAAAATACTGCAGGGCCGAAGCATGGGCCCCTGAGGCCTTGGCTTTCCGGCCGGCCAGAAGATTGTACTCTGCCAGCTTTATTCTTTCTTCCGGATCACGGATCAAGTCGATGCTGCGGTTAAAATGGTCCATAATGGCCGGGATCCTTTCATCCAAACCAAGAGGGGGTGCTTTTTGCAAAAGGAGGCGGCCAATGGCAAGATGCTTTTCCTTTTTCTCCTCCTCCGGCAGGAGGGAATAGACCGCCTGCTGTACCCGGTCGTGCAAAAAGCGGAAAGCTCCGCCCTTTGCCGCTTCCTTCTCCTTTGGATCGGCTGCCTCCAAAACCAGGCCTTCCAGGATCGAAGGCATCAAACAGGAGGAGACTTCCTCCACGGTTTTGCCCCATACTGCAGAGAGGGTTTCCAGTTCAAAGCGATTGCCGATGCAAGAAGCCAGCTCCAAAAGCTCAAGGCTTTCGACCGGCAGCTTCTCAAGCTTTTTCACAAAAAGCTCCAGTATGTCCTCTCCCAGCTTTAGCTTTTGAATCGCATCCAGATTCCATTCCCAGCTGCCCCTCTCTTCGTCAAAAAACAGCAGCCCTTCCCCATGAAGCATTACAAGCAGCTCTTTGAGGAACAAAGGATTGCCTCCGCTTTTGGCGTACAGGATCTCCGAGAGATCTGTCATGGCTCTGTGCCCGGCATGGAGGGTATCCGCCACCAGGGCGCCTGTTTCCTTCCAGCTAAGGGGCATAAGGGAAATACACAACAGATCGGGCTGCTCCTCGTCGTCCTTTTGAAGAAGCTCCTTGAGGGGATGGTCTTCACCGACTTCGTTTTCCCGGAAGGCGCCGACAAAAAGGACAAAACGCAGGCCCGCATCGCGAATTAAATACTTCAGTAAATGGATCGAAGCCTGATCCGCCCAGTGGAGATCGTCAAGAAAGAGTACCAGAGGCCTGTCTTTTTGGGCAAAGGCCCCTAGGAAGCTCCCAAAGACCATATGAAACCGGTTTTCGGATTCTTTTGGAGGCAGTTCCTCCACGGGCGGCTGCTTTCCAATGATGGATTCCAGCTCCGGTATGATCCCGGTAATCAATGCACCGTTTCGCTCAAGGGCGTCCAGGAGCCTTTGCCTCCAGCGCCGGAGCTCTTCTTGACTTTCCGTCATCAGCTGCTTGAGCAGGTTCCCAAAAGCCGCCGCAAAGGGGGCATAGGGGATGTTTTGTTTCAGCTGATCGAATTTTCCGGCCGCGAAAAAGCCCTTTTTCCCTGCAGCGGGCTTTAAGGCTTCGTATATTAATGCCGTCTTGCCGACGCCCGGATAACCGCTGACAAGGACGGCCTCAGCCCGGCCCCGGCTGACCCGCTCAAGGGCGGCCAGGATTTTTTCCTTTTCCTCATCCCGGCCGTAGAGGATATTGGGAAGGCGAAAACAGGCCAGTTCATCGGCCTGGCCCAGGGGAAAGGGCTCAAGCCTGCCCTTTTTATCCATCTGCTCCTTGCACTTTATAAGGTCCTGCCGGAGGCCATAGGCGGTCTGATACCGCAT
>Ga0134092_1002314_pt1 | contig 14778 bp, 13 predicted proteins | sample 3_6taG_FD_94454 | JGI IMG/M metagenome (GOLD analysis project Ga0134092, IMG submission 94454) | Switchgrass degrading microbial communities from high solid loading bioreactors in New Hampshire, USA - 3_6_20_6_A3 metaG | ecosystem: Engineered > Bioreactor > Semi-continuous > Anaerobic >... | reverse complement strand
TGGTATATAAAAACCGATGAAATCAGGCCTAAGCTGCTTGAAGCTGCAAGCAAGGTAAAATGGGAGCCCGAATATATAGGCAAAAGGATGCAGGACTGGCTGATGAACATGGGAGACTGGAACATATCCCGAAAGCGTTTTTATGGACTCCCATTGCCGTTTTATCCCTGTGGAAATTGCGGCAGGCTTACTGTAGTTGGTTCAAAAGAAGAATTGATAAAGCTTGGGGGGCAGAAAGCGGAAGAACTGCCTGAACTCCATAGGCCCTGGATCGATGAAATAAGCATTGACTGCCCTGAATGCGGCAGCAAGGTATCAAGAGTCGCTGAAGTAGGAGATGTATGGCTTGATGCAGGAATCGTACCCTTTACCACACTCGGCTATTTTACAGACAAAGAAAAATGGAAGAAATATTATCCTGCCGAATGGGTAACCGAAATGAGAGAGCAGGTCAGGCTATGGTTTTATTCCCTTTTATTCATGAGTGTAACACTTGAAGGAAGGGCGCCCTATGAAAGAGTGCTTGCATACAACAGTGTTGTTGCGGAAGACGGTACGAAATTTTCAAAGACGGGATTTATGGTCAAGTTCGACGAAGCTGCCGAAAAGCTTGGAGCTGATACGATCAGATATCTGTTTGCCGCTGCCAATGTAACAACCGATGTAAGATTCGGTTTTAGCCTTGGTGAAGAGGCACGAAGGAAGCTCTTATCTTTCTGGAACATTTATGTTTTTTTTATGACCTATGCCATGCTTGAAAAGCCTGAACTAAATGGCAACATTGTGCCGGAAAGTCTTGAAGTAACAGACAGGTGGCTTCTGGCAAGGACAGATGAGTTTCTGAATGCAGTGACAGATTTTATGGACAGCTACAAGACAGCGGACGTAATAAAAGCATTTGAAAAGTATATCGATGATGTATCCAACTGGTATGTCAGAAGCAACAGGAGAAGGTTCTGGAAACAGGAGTATTCCGATAACAAGCATGCAGCATATTGGTGCCTGTATAAAGCCTTAAAGGTGATGATACAGGTCATGGCTCCCATTGTGCCATTTTTGACCGAATACATGTGGCAGAATATGGTCAGGCATTTTGAAGTTGATTCAGAAGAATCCGTCCACTTAAGCAATTGGCCTGCGCCAATAGGTGCTGTAAGAGAAGGAAGCATTCTGGAACAAACGGAAACTGCAAGAAAACTGATCGGTATGGCCCTGAAGATAAGAAATGAAAAACAGCTCAGGGTCAAGCAACCTCTTTCATGCATGTACGTAGTTACAACACCTGAAAATGAAGCTGCAATCAACAGGATGCTGGATATTATAAAAGATGAACTGAATGTGAAAGAGATCGTGTTCTTAAATGATTGCAGCAGCTTAAGTACCAAATACCTTACACTGAATTTTAAAAATGCAGGCAGTGTATTGAAAGGAAAAGCCCAGTCACTCAAATTATGCCTTGAAAAAGCAACGAAAGATGAAATGGCTGCAATGGCAGAGCAATTTCAAACCAGAGAAACGGTGAATGTGCCCGGATGGCCGGAAGCGGTGCCCAGGAGCTTTTTCATTGATAACACCGGATATAAAGAGAACATTGCTGTTGCGGCTGATAAAGATATCACTGTTGCTCTCGATATCACCCTGACAGAGGAGCTTGTACTTGAAGGATTATACAGGGAACTGCTCCGGCAATGCCAGCTTTTACGGAAGGAAGCAGGGCTGCAGGTCGAACAGCGTATTTTCCTGGCAATTACGAGCGACTCTGAAATGATCAGAACCGTTCTCGAAAAGTATGGCGGGAATATCGCTGATGAAACCCTGGCACTAAAGCTTCCTGCCAGGGTTGACGACCCTGTGATCGCCAGGGAAGTGGATGTAGGCGGGCATAATGTATTGCTTCAGATAGGCATATAAATATATTGTTATAAACTGATTCTGAACCGCTCCGGCCGGTATTTGTGAAAACCCGTCGGAGCGGTTTGCTTCTATCTTTTAAGCACTCTCGCCAGGTTTGATTTTTCAAGCACCAGGCTGTATGACAAAATATTTCAACGAAATTGCCGCTGAAAATAGTGAAGCAGGTAAAAAATGGCTTGTTGACAACAGCAATATACCATGATAAGATTAGGTTGTTAAAACGTTTAAATAAGTTATAAGCGCATTTAAAATAAGGAACAGAAGGATAAAGGTACTTTAAAATAGTTAAAACGTTTAAATGAGCTAAAGTGCTTCCAAAGGAAGGAACTGCAGAATGAAGGTAACAATTAGGGATGTCGCAGAAAGATGTGGCATGTCAGTGGCTACCGTATCTATGGTGCTGAATGGCAAAACAGACAAATTATCTGACGCCACCGTCAAAAAAGTTTTACATGCTGCGGATGAACTGGGTTACCGCCCTGATCAGCTTGCGGTCAGTATGAAAACAGGCAGGACCAGGACCATCGGATTGATTATTCCAGATGTATCCAACCTGTTCTTTGCCGAAGTTGCAAAGGGCGCGGAGGAAATGAGCTATTCGCTGCAGTACAATGTTTTTCTCTGTAACTCAAACGACATGGCCGAGAAGGATCTGAGGTACATAAACGCATTGCTGGATCGTGGAGTCGATGGAATAGTTCTGACGGCTTCATCCGATCTTAAGCGGGTTGAAATTATCCAGAGCTTCAAAGAGGTACAGAAGGCCGGGAAGGTACTTGTATTACTGGACCGTGTCACCGATGAATCAGGAATAACCAGCATCGCACTGGATCATAAACTGGGCGGATACTTGGCGACAAAGCACCTGATAGATAACGGGCATGAAAGGATCGGATGCATAACCGGACCACTTGCGTTCGATTCTGCCAGGGATCGTTTCGAAGGTTATAAAAAAGCTCTTGACGAGGCCGGATTACCTATTGATATGGACCTGGTGGCAGAGGGAAAATATCATGTCGAGTCGGGCTATGAGCTGTCTGAATCACTGATTGCCAGAGGAGTTACCGCGATTTTTGCATCCAATGATCTCATTGCATTCGGAATCTACAAAAGAGCGCGCGAATCCGGGATTTCCATACCGGATGAGCTTTCTGTCGTTGGCTTTGACGATATGTACTATTCACAGCTTGTTGAAGTACCACTGACAACTATTCGCCAGCCAGCATATGAAATGGGGGCAAGAGCTGTGAAGGAAGTTGTTGAAATCCTTCAGAAAGGCGGCACATCAGGAGAAAATATAATTTTTAAGCCTGCACTGATTGAACGCAATAGTGTTTGCAGAAAAGTGAAAGGATAACGGAGCCATGAAAAGCACTATTTTGAAGAAGTATAACTGGGCTGTCTTCTTTATGGCAATGCTCGGAGTCGTGTTCCTGATACTGTTCAACTATATTCCAATGTTCGGTATCGTTATCGCGTTTAAAGATATGGATGGTGTTATCAATATCACAAAAGCTCTTGCGGAAAAGCCCTTTGTTGGTTTTAAAAATTTTATAAGCTTCATGAATGACCGTAAATTCCTTGATATTATCTCAAATACTATTGGAATGAACGTATTCCAGCTGGTATTCAGTTTTCCGGCCCCGATTATATTTGCATTGCTGCTCAACGAAGTGCAGCACCTCTGGGTGAAAAAAACGGTCCAGACGATAACATATTTTCCTTACTTTATTTCCTGGGTCGTTTTCGGCGGTGTTGTAATAAGCATGCTTTCACCGGATAACGGCATAATAAATGTGGTGCTCCAGAATTTGGGAATCATTAAGGAGCCGGTATCATTCATGGCAAATCCCGATTATTTCTGGAGTATAGTGACAATAAGCGGAATAATCAAAGGGATAGGATGGAGCGCCGTCATATATCTTGCGGCAATCGCCGGAATAGATCTGGCGCTGTATGAAGCGGCAACAATAGACGGAGCGAATCGTTTCCAGAGGATGCTGTATATTACACTGCCAGGTATTTTAAGCACAGTTGTGATCCTTTTGCTTCTTTCCATAAGCAACCTCCTGAATTCAAGCTTCGACCAGATCTATATGCTTCAAAACCAGTTGAACCTCTCCAGAAGCGAGGTTATAGACACTTATGTCTATAAGATAGGCATATCGGAAATGAGGTACTCATTTACCACGGCCGTAGGAGTGTTCAAGTCAGCAATAGCCTTTATATTGCTGTGGGGCAGCAACATGTTGTCCAAACGTTATCTTGGCCGCGGCATTTACTAGGAGAGGGGTATCTGTATGTTAAAATCCATGAAAAAGTTTGACTACTTTAACTATATATTTTTGATCTTGTTTTCCTGTATCACCTTATACCCTTTTATTTATGTCCTTGCCGGCTCCTTCAACCAGGGCACCGACTATATGAACGGCGGCGTGTATCTGTTCCCGCGTGTGTTTTCATTGGACAACTACAAAATGGTATTCAACGATAAACGCTTATATTACGGGATACAGAACACAGTGGCAAGAACGGTCCTTGGAACTGCTGCCGGCCTGCTTTTCACTGCCCTGGTAAGCTATGGCATGTCACGAAAGGATCTGATCCTGAAAAAGCAAATATACTGGTTCAACCTTTTCACACTGTTTTTCAACGGCGGGCTGATCCCTTTTTTCCTGGTTCTCAAGATTTATGGCCTGATTAACTCATTCTGGGTGTATATACTGCCGAACCTGTATTCAGTTTTCAATATGATCATATTCGCTAATTATTTCCGTGAGATCCCTGAGGAAATCCATGAATCCGCGGTAGTTGACGGAGCAAATGAATTCACGATATTTTTCAGGATATATCTGCCGCTGAGTAAACCGGTTATGGCAACAATAGCGCTGTGGATCGGAGTGTTCCACTGGAATTCGTTCTTCGACTCGATGATCTTTACTACGGAACCGAAACTGCAAACGCTGCAGCTGTTCCTGGTAAAGCTGATCAAGGAGGCTTCCCTCGGGCAGGGCCAGGCCAACATCAGGGTGCCGGCCCATGTATTGAATACCGTGAGTATCACTACTGTCAGGTATGCTGGTATAATAGTCAGTTCTGTTCCTATACTGCTGGTATATCCTTTTGTACAGAAGTATCTTGTCAAAGGTGTTATGCTGGGCTCAGTGAAGGGGTGACAACCGTTCTTCAAAGCGGACTCCTGTGAGCTCGGGGAGACGCCGCTTTCAAGATAAAATTTAAAACTTTTAAGGAGGTATTCTGAATGAAAAAATTCAGGGTTATCGTTTCTATTGCCTTAATGACAGTGATGCTATTGTCAATCACTGCATGCGGCGGAAAATCTCAAACACCTGCTGATACCGGTAATACGGGCACCAGCGGGAATGTCGGAAATACCGCCGGCAATGCAGGTGGTTCAGATGACGGCACATTATTGTCGTACCAGAAGGATATATCACCTTTTACCGTGGACTGGTATGTTGACCTGTCGTGGTGGAAGTGGAACGGCCAGGAGTGGGGAAATGACCTTACGTCAAAAATAATCAAGGAAAAGACCGGAGCTACCATCAACTTCCTGATGCCTGCTGCAGATGACGGACAGCAGCTTGCAACAATGATAGCTTCAGATACCCTGCCTGATGTGATCACTATCGAGGGATGGTGGAAAAACAAGAACCGTGCGCTTACCAGCAAATTAGCGTCTGAAGGCGTAATATATGCATACAACGATCTGATAGAGAAATATGCCCCCGAAATGATGGATGCAGTCATCCGGAAGGATGTTTTCAGCTGGTTTGCTGAATCGGATGGAAAAACCTATGTGCTGCCCAACTATGCTTATTCGGAACAGGATTTGCAGCCGGGTGAGCAGCTTGTTCCAAATGGCTGTATCACAATCAGGAAAGATCTCTGGGAAGCGCTTGGCAGCCCTGATATGACGACTCCCGAAGGCTTCCTTGAGGCATGCCGGAGAGCCAAGTATGAACTTAGGGAATACAACGGCAAACAGATAATTGGAATTCAGCTTTATGATTTTTCGGTTGAGAATTCTCAATTATGGCTTTCCCAGTATTTTGCAACACCTTATGAGGATGAAAACGGAAATTACATGTATGATTTCCTGCAGCCACAGTACAAGGAAGCTCTTAAATTCTTTAATGACGCCTACAGGATGGGGCTTATCGAGGATGCCAACTTTACCGACACAAGAGACCTTGTAAGGGAAAAGATACAGAGCGGCCGCGTATTTGCACAGTTTACGGCTCCACAGGATTTCAGGGCGGAGATGCAGGCGCTGTACAATACGGATAATAAAGCTATTTACATTCCTGTAGTTCTTCGCAACAGTGCCGGAGATGAACCGGTGCTTCAGGACATAAGAGGATTTGGCTGGCTTATTACGGCTATCACGAAAAATGCAAAGCAGCCGGGCAGGATCCTTGGACTGATGGAGTATCTTATGACTGATGAAGGTTTGCTGGATACCCAGTACGGGGTGGAGGGCGTGACTTTTACCTGGAATGAGGACAGGACCACGCTGACACTGACCCAGGATGCAATAGATGATATGGCAAACGGCAGCAAGAAATACGCACTGGGAAGTTGCATGATGCTGGACAATTACGCACGGCGCAGAATTTGGGAAGCCAGGCCTACAGACGAGTTGACCCTTGTGACGGTTGATACCTGGCTCAAGGAACCTATGGCAAAATATACTGCCGACTATAATGCGGCCGGCGGTAAATTTGATCCGACCGACCCGCGTTTTGAACCGATGCAGGAGGTTGCAACCAAACTGGAAAATGCCCGGAAGGAGTATATTGCGAAAATAATCGCTTCAAAGACAGAAGCTGAATTTGAAAGGAATTATAATGAAGCGATCCAGGTTTTGAAGGAACTCGGGCTTGACGAGTTTATAAAGTGGAAGAATGACGGATTCCAGAACGCTAAAAATGCTCTCGGTCAGAAGCACAGCTGGAAGCCTCTCCTGAACAAGTAATATTACCATGCAGCCCTCCTGCAAATGCGGGAGGGCTGCAAAAAAAGGAGGACGTATGATAAACGAGAGGATAATAATCGACACTGATATAGGCGATGACATAGATGATGCATTTGCGATCGCATATGCTGTAAAATCAGGCCTTTTGATAGAGGGTATTACTACGGTTTTCAGAAACTCGGAAAAAAGAGCTAAAATAGCAAAAGCGCTGCTGAGAATATTTGGGCGTGAAGATATCACCGTATGCGCGGGAACAGACACGCCGCTGGTCGCACCTGTACGTGCCATGGATAAGGACAGCTATTCGGCAGACGGAAAATTTATACCATGCCAGTATAGAGATGAAATGGACAGTGAAGTGTTTGACGAACGCCATGCTGTGGATTTCATCATCGAAAAAGCGAATGAATTCCCCGGAGAGATCACGCTTGTTGCAATAGGGCCGCTTACGAATGTTGCACTGGCGATAAGAAAGGCGCCCGATATAATTAAAAAGCTCAAGGGAATCACTGTTATGGGCGGGTATTTTACATGTAATAAACCCGAGTGGAATATTCTTTGCGATCCTGAAGCGGCAAGAATCGTTTTCTCTTCCGATATACCGCTCAGGGCTGTCGGACTTGATGTTACGCTCAAGTGCAGGCTTGAAAAACCCTTGCTGGAAAAGCTCAGGACTGCGTCGGACAGTTCGTCTGAATTGCTGTTCAGCATGATGGATCAATGGTTCAGGCATTATGAGTTTGAGTGTCCTGTGCTTCATGATCCGCTTACGATAGGGACGATAGTCTGCAACAGCTTTGTAATATTTGAAGAACAGCCCGTGCTGGTAATGCTGGACAGGGATCAATACGGGATAACGGCTGTAAAAGAAGATACTGCGGAATACGGGTGCAGGAAGATATGGGTAGCGGTTTCCGTCGATCCTGACAGTTACCTTAACGATTTTATCAGGAAGGTTTTTTAAATACGCAAAGAAAGGTAGATACGGTCAAATATATGCTAAAAACTAAATGCTTGAATCCCATGCTGATAAATGCGCTTGCAAAATGCGGACATGGGGACAGAATACTTATTGCCGACGGCAACTATCCGCTCGATTCTCAGGCCAATGAAGGCGCGGAAAGGATATATCTTAATCTTACACATGGTATACCTCTTGTCACTGATGTGCTTAAGGTAATAGAAGCCGTGCTGCCCATAGAAAGCTATACTGTTATGGTTGACGACACCGGGAATACATCTCCGATAGCAGAGGAATTCAAGGCGATACTTCCACGGGATGCTTGCTGTACAAAGCTCGGCAGGTTTGAATTCTATGAGGAATGCAGGAAGGAAGGGCTCAGAGCAGCCATATTGACAGGAGAGCAAAGACTATATTCCTGTATTATTCTAACGACAGGTACTGTTAAGAAAGGATAATTGTAATGGCAAAAATTGTTGTGGCAGGCAGTATGAATATGGACCTGGTGATTGCTGCTCCGCGTCTCCCGGTTATCGGGGAGACTATACTTGGAAGCGGTTTTGAGACGATTCCAGGCGGCAAGGGAGCAAACCAGGCAGTAGCAGCCGCCAGGCTCGGCTGCAGTGTAGCGATGATTGGATGTGCCGGAGACGATCTTTTTGGAAAAAACCTGATAGATAATTTAAAAGCAAACGGCGTTGATACCAGCGGTATAAAAATACTGCAGGGAACACCTACAGGCGTAGCCGTGATCCTGATCGAAAAGGGCAACAACTATATCATAGTGGATCCCGGAGCCAATGCGATGCTCGAACCCGGTGATATACAAAACCATGAAGAGCTTATCAGGAACTGTGATTTGGTCATAACACAGCTGGAGATACCCATAGAAACGGTGAAGCATGTCCTCAAAACCGCTAAAAGGAATAATGTCAGGACGCTGCTGAATCCGGCGCCGGCCGCCGAACTTGGCAATGAACTGCTTGAAATGGTTGATGTACTTACTCCAAACGAAACCGAATGTGAAATAATGACGGGAGTAAAAATCAAAAGTATTGAGGATGCCAAAACAGCCGCAAGGATCCTTTTGAGCAGAGGTGCAAAAAACGTAGCGGTGACTCTTGGCGCAAACGGTGCTATCTATAACTGCGGAGAAAGGCTGGTCCATAAGCCTGTCCGGAAAGTAAGGGTCGTAGATACCACTGCCGCAGGTGATTCTTTTTCAGGAGCGCTTGCTGCCGCGCTTTCCGACGGAGCTGATATGGACTCGGCAATAGACTTTGCTAATGCCGTCGGGACGCTGACGGTCACTAAAAAAGGTGCTCAGACTTCTCTGCCATACCTTAGTCAGGTAATGGAGTATATGGGGGGATGAACAGAATGACCCGAAGGGAAAAATTCTACAGCGCGATGAGAAGATTGGACGATTCCTATGTCCCGTTTGAGTTTATCTTATGCCCTTCACTGAAAAGAGAATTTAAAAAAAGGACGGGAAGAGAGGATTACGAAAATTTCTATGATTTACCCGCCAGGATACTATTCCCTGACTATACCGGCCGGAAAGATAAGTTCTATGGATACTTCGAATCTGTGGAGGGTCTCGAGATCAATGACTGGGGGATCGGATTCAAACCGGGGCGGACCGATGATTTTAAAATGATGAAGCATCCGATGAAAGATTTTGAAAGCCTGAAGGAATTTGAGGAGTATCCATATCCGGATCCTGTCCGTGACTATGATTGGGATAAGCTTAAATCACAGGTCAGAGAGGTTAGGGACAGAGACCTTATAGCAGAGGGCTACCTTGAGATTACCATTTTCGAGACAGCCTGGTATTTGCGGGGCATGGATAACCTAATGGTTGATATGCTCACCGATCCGGAAACTGCAGAATACCTTCTTGACCGCATCACTGAAAGGAGATGCCTGTCGGCAAAAATGCTTGCCGAAGCAGGGTGTGATGTGCTGCGTCTTGGTGATGACGTGTCGACACAGCGTGGTATGCTTATGAGCCCCGATCTGTGGAGACAGTTCCTGAAACCAAGGCTGATGAAGGTTATCAGTGCTGCAAAAGAAGTTAGCCCGGACATATTGATTTTCTACCATGGATGCGGGGATTTACAGGAAATCATACCGGATCTGATAGATGCAGGTATTGATATACTGAATCCTGTACAACCCGAATGTATGGATCCGATCAAAATAAAGGAAGAGTATGGAGACAGGATTTCCTTCTGGGGAACCATCGGCACACAGACCACTATGCCGTTCGGAAGCGTTCGGGAGGTAAAGGATGCATGCAACATGATGATAAAGCATGTCGGCAAGGGAGGCGGCTTATTTCTTGCTCCATCGCATGTACTTGAGCCTGAGGTGCCCTGGGACAATATAGAGGCTTTTGTCGATGCAGTTAAATCGTTTAACGAGAAACATATGTGACCGGAGGTGAATATGAACAATAAAGAAAGATTTATGGCACTCATGGAAGGCGAGAAAGTAGACAGGGTCCCAATATACTATTTCGGTACGTGGAGAGAAACAAAGGAACGCTGGCAGAGGGAAGGCCTTGAGGGAGAAATCGATTTTGTGGCGGATGCCGGACCCCAGGTACCCGGAATGGACCCCGACTGGGAATATGGCATGTGGGGCTGCCATGGCCTGGTAAGAGTCGGGCTGCTTGGTGATATTGAGCCTTGTGTTATAGAAGAAACAGATGATTATATTATCAGAATGAACGAAGTAGGAGAGGTCACAAAGGAAGCCAGGACAGGGACATCCATGCCTCTTGTCCTGAAATATGCACTTGAGCCTGCATGGGACTCGTGGAACGATTTCAAAAGGTACCTGGACCCTGAGGATCCGAGGAGAAGGCCTGTGGACTGGGAGAAAAAAGCAGAAGAGCTGATGGAGAAGGATATGGTGCTTTCTTTTATGGGGGGCAGTTTATACGGGTGGTTCAGGAACTGGATGGGGATCGAGAACATTTCGTATCTCATGTACGATGACCCGGACCTCTATGACGATATGATGTCACATATCGTAGACATGCAGATAAAGCTTATGGAACCGGTACTGAAGAAAGTAAAATTCCAGTTTGCATATCTCTTTGAGGACTGCTGCGGTTCAGAAGGCCCGCTGTTTTCTCCCGAAATTTACACCGACATGCTTGACAGGCACTACAGGAAGCTTATCAGCTTTTATAAGGATAACGGCGTAGATTACATCCTTCTTGACAGCGATGGAAAGGTGGACAAGTTTGTCCCACTTTGGCTGGATTCAGGTGTAGATATAATCTTCCCTCTTGAAGTCGGGAAATGGAAAGCAAACCCGGCCGACATGAGAAGCAGGTTTGGCGATGAGCTGAAAATCATCGGCGGAGTCGACAAGAGCATCGTGGCTGAAAACGAGGACGTAATACGGAAGACCTTGCTTGATCTTAAGCCTGAAGTCGATAAGGGCGGCTTCCTGCCGATGCCTGATCACAGGATACCTCCACATTGCTCGCTGGAGCAGTTCAAAACGTATATAAGGGTATTCAGAGAGGTTTTCAGTTACTGATTTTTCGACAGGATCCTGTCACCGTCAGCTCACTGCATATATGTTAGCCTGGATCGACACGATAAAACAGTTGAAGGTCGGGGTGTTCTCAAACTCGGCTCTGTCGTTGGCCTTTCTGTTATTGCTCTTTTGATTCGTACTCAAGGCTGTTTATCAGTTTACTGGCTGCAATGGACAATGGCACATCTTTTAACCAGGCGGCACCTATGCTTCTGGGCGGGATTTTTTCCAAAGGCTCGATTTCATACAAATTGCCTTTTGCCAAATCATCTTTGATGAAATTCTTAATAACACACGCTATACCAAAGTCAAACCTGGCGAATTGTATCAGCAAATCAATGTTGCCAAGCTCAAAATCCGGTCTCACCGATATGGAATTCTCCTGAAAGTACCTGTCGATATACAGCCTCGAATTGCTGCTTCTTTCCAGCAAAAGCAGGGGGTGTTTCACTATTTCACTCAATGGCTGTTTTTGGGTGCTGAGATGTTTGTACTTTTCACCGGCAACGAAGCAATCCTGTATTTCCATTATGCTTTTTAAGTGAAGCTGCTCGTCATGAAATGGCATATTAATGATCCCAAAATCGATTTTGCCGGCTTTTAAATGGCTTATGATCTCAGGCGTAGTCGGACATATTACATGTACCTTAATGGCGGGGTGAGCCATGTTGAAGCGCTTTAAATGAGGCAGCAGATAATGCTTGCAAAGAGTATCGCTTACCCCTATTCGTATTTCTCCGCTAAGCAGATTTTTTATGTCCTCTATTTTCTTCTTTGCTGCAGATATGAAATTAAAAGCCTGATCAATGTATTTATAGAGGACTTCCCCCTCCTGTGTCAGCTTAACGCCTTTTGGGGTCCTTATGAACAGCGTGCATCCCATGTCGTCTTCAAGTTGTTTGATAGCCCTGCTTACAGCCGGCTGGGTTATATACAGCTGTTCCGAAGCTTTTGAAATGCTCCCGTATTGGGCGGCAAAATAAAATGTTTTGAATGATTCCAGATTCATAGGTATTACCCACCTTTATAACTTATATAAACAATATGCATTTCATTTATATCATGCCATCCATTATAATCAAACTATAAATAAATGCAAGGAGGTTTTGTAATATGGGTACAAAAATAGGTATAAATGGATTTGGAAGGATCGGCAGGGATACTTTTAAGGTAATCCTGGAGAAATACCCAGGCGAACTCGACGTCGTTGCCATTAACGATCTGACTGACGCAAAGACACTGGCACATCTTCTGAAATATGACTCTTTATATGGGAAATTCAACGGAACTGTGGAAGCAAGGGAAAATACCCTGGTGGTTAACGGCAAAGAGATAAAGATACTGTCTGAGAGGGACCCTGGAAACATTGACTGGAAGGGGATGGGAGTAGAAATAGTCCTTGAATCGACCGGCCTGTTTACTAAGAGGGATAAAGCAGAAGCACATATTACAAAGGGAGGGGCCGGGAAAGTACTCATATCCGCTCCTGGAACAGATGAGGACATAACGATAGTATTGGGTGTCAATGAGAATAAATATGACCCCGAAGCACATCACATCATATCCAATGCTTCCTGCACCACAAACTGCCTTGCACCGGTAGCCAAAGTACTGAATGATAACTTTGCCATAAGGAAAGGTTTTATGACCACAGTACATGCATACACGAATGATCAGAGGATCCTGGACCTTCCTCACAGCGATCTTAGAAGAGCAAGAGCCGCGGCCGAGTCTATCATTCCCACCAAAACCGGCGCTGCTAAAGCAATTGGTGTGGTTTTGCCTGAGCTGTCGGGAAAGCTCAGTGGATACTCGCTGAGAGTACCGGTTCCAACAGTTTCTGTAATTGACCTTGTGGCTGAAACAGAAAGGAATGTTACAAAAGATGAAGTAAATGCCGTGTTCAAAGCTGCTGCAGACGGACCAATGAAGGGTATAATGAAATACTCCGAAGAGCCTTTGGTTTCTGTAGATTACAAGGGCGATCCTGCATCAGCCATATTTGATGCATTGTCCACAATGGTAATAGGCGACAACCTGGTTAAAGTTGTTGCATGGTATGACAATGAATGGGGTTATTCCAACAGGTATGCCGATCTGGCTGCATTTGTAGCAGCGAAAATGAATTGAATATTGTTTATCGTCTGATGATTCTACCTGCTTCCTGGTCTTCGGCTTTTTGCAAAATGGTGCATGAAATGAACAGCATCCGGATATACGATATGTTATACTCCTCATTGAAAGGAGATGCAGGTATGTCATTCATATCGGATTTTGAAAGCGCAATTGAATACATTGAGGAAAACCTGACCGGCGATAGTACATGATAAGGAAACAGAAAAGTCCAGGCAGACGTTTGGCTGGCATATACAGTATAATTACAGTGAGGAGAAGTATAATGAAACGCTTCGTATCGTTTTGCGAAAAAAACCAATACCTGGGTCTTCTCGGCTTGTTGGGACTGATATCTGATAACAGATCGCTGCGTATACTGTTGCTGTTCTGGGTGTTTGGCTTTGTCCCCATTTTCTATAATCCCGCCGTCTTTTTTCAATCGCTGAGACAGCTGTTTGGAATGTTGATCATTTCTATACGCTATGGTTCCCGCATCCCAAATGCAGAGCACTACAATGGAAGTGTAAAGTATTCACTGCCCTTTCGCGGGACATGGACAGTGGTCAACGGCGGGGTCGAGGAAGCGACTTCCCACTCATGGCAAATCCAGACGCAGCGGTATGCTTATGACTTTATAATCATTGATGAAGAAGGGAACAGCTTCTCCGGAAGCCGCACGAATCCTGAGGATTATTACTGTTACGGGAAAGAGATATTGGCTCCGGCGGACGGTGTAGTAGTAGAAGCCAAGGACGGATATCCTGACAGCATGATACTGGAAAATGGTGAAGCAAATTGTGCCGCCAGGGATATCCGTGGCAATTATATCCTCATTCGGCATGCAGAAAGGGAATACGGCCTGTTGCTCATTTAAAGCAGGGCAGTATTCGTGTGAAACCGGGCGATACCGTAAAACCTGTATTATTGTGAAGCAAATATGCATGTGAAATCATTACAGGTTTCCTGTGCGAAATCCCCGGAAGCAGGAAGTAAGATCCGGCACTGTTTTATAAAGCTGGGAACCTCCGACTATTGACAATGCGCGGAACTGTTATGTATAATCCATATAAATTCTTTGATTTATCAGATTAAAGTGTAAACACGTTGAACTAAATTTCATACAATTGAATAAAATGATCCATAAGTGCATAAAGGCAATGACCGGGAAGTAGTAGCGGTTGTGAAATATCCTTTCAGAGAGCTTTCGGTTGGTGTGAAGAAAGCAGGGTAT
>Ga0134092_1002310_pt1 | contig 14805 bp, 9 predicted proteins | sample 3_6taG_FD_94454 | JGI IMG/M metagenome (GOLD analysis project Ga0134092, IMG submission 94454) | Switchgrass degrading microbial communities from high solid loading bioreactors in New Hampshire, USA - 3_6_20_6_A3 metaG | ecosystem: Engineered > Bioreactor > Semi-continuous > Anaerobic > Digestate... | reverse complement strand
GAAGTCTTGACATTGTGGTGGTTCAGGACAGAAACCAAATGTAGGTATTAGAAGTTGTACCCTACCTACTACTTTTATTATTATAAATACTCCTACTGCAAAAACTACTCTTCCATCCATAACAATAGGTTGACCTAACACTTTAGAGCTAGTCTCTGTAACGATATTGAATTGAAATTCATCTCTTGCTTCAGGCATAAACAATACAATATCCTTATTTATGTCTGGTAAGAAACGCTCTAAAGTTGTTCCATCTGCTAAGATTATTCTATAAGGTATTCTTAGAGTAAATCGAACTCTTTTGAAATTTGGTTTATTAGGTATATTATCTATCCTCAGTGTATCAGGCACAATAAATCCTGATTCAAACTTTATTGAATTAAAGGTGCCATTTTCAATTTCTGCTTCTATGGAAGGGAAACATTGTCTACTTTGACATTGTGCATATACTTTATCAACTATTACACAATCTACTTCTCTTATTTTATTTAAATCAAATTCTATCTTATCTGCTGAATCATAAAGATTTTTATTTTTACTCATTTTTTTCACTCCTTTTATTTAATAAAACTATTTCTACTTTCATATTATGAAGTATATGAATATTTGTGATTTTTGTTTAATGCTTTATGTACTTAAAATAAAATAATAGCATAAAGATTTATTAGATTAATTTAATTTTATATTTTTACTTATGAGTGATTAATACTTGACTTGCAATTGTAATAGTCTAAAAGTTTAAGATCTTATCCTGTATTAATGCTATTACATTTATAAATATAAAGATATGGCAAATCAAGTAATCATGAAATGTCTTCAGTTGCCCTAAAACATGATGTATTCTAGATCTAATACAAGATTATTAATAAAAGGTACAAGTTTTTACATCTTAATAATAGTATATGAGAAACTCTAACATTGTGAACCATCCCTAATCTAATGAATTTAGACATAAATTACGATAAAACAGAACTGGATATAACAAAATAGAGAAGTTGCCTAGAGATATGACTAAGTAACTGAAATTCTCAATTTTTATGGATATTTAAAATAATATTAGAAGATAAGGAGGATATTATATGTTAATAGATAATAGAATTATAGAAAGTATTTTTATAAAAGATTCGAAAAATCAAAGCTATCTCTTTTTTAAAGATAATAATCGTAACTTAGTATTTAATAAAGTAAATACGGATGAAAATTCAACAATAGTAGATAAGGATGTATTAGATTTTTCAGCTACTATTGATGAAAATAATAGATTACATTTGCTCTATCTTCATGAACAAGGTGAATTAATATATTGTGTATATTCAAATAATAGCTGGCAAAAAAACTTAATCGGAAAGTTGGATACTAAATCCAATATATATAAATATTTAACTCTTTTTATACACAAAAATACAATAAACATCTTTTATGTTTTCGCCAATTTAATAAACTTAAATTTATGGACTATTGAACACATTACAAAAAATAAAGACAATTTGAAAAAACATATTGTAGCTAATATCTTCTCGGACAAAATAATTAATCCTTTTTATATCGATAGCGATGAGTTTGGAAATATATACTTAGTTTATAGTGGTAAGGAGTATAATCACTATAGTATTTACTATATGTTCTTTAATACTTTCACACAGATATGGACTACTACTCCTACTAAAATTTCATCATCTGTAACTAATAATATTCTCCCTTATATATTTGTGGATACTCAAAATAATGTACATATATTATGGTACAGTACAAAGAACGGGGATTATTTTCTTAACTATAAACGCTTTTCTTCTGTTGGAGAAAGCAGGTTTCAATGGAAAGAAATCAACTTGCCAAAGATTTTGGGATATAATTACCCTGCTATCATGATTGAAAAAAATGATGAGCTAAACATAATTTGTATTTCAGATGAAAAGGTTTTGAATCTTACTTCTACTGATTATGGTAATACTTGGATCATTAAAGATGAAACTTCAGTAGGACAACACCCTATCTATCTAATCAAGTATTACAACCTTTCATTAAACAAAGCACAAAATAAAATAAATCATTATTATGGTAATATCGAGAATGGTAACGTTTCCTTCCACTTCGATAATTTCCATGAAGACTTAAAAATTAATTCTGATGTACTCTCAAATGGTAACTTAGAAAATGAAATTATTGATGATATACCTAAAGAAAGCGAAGAATCCGTGTTTAATAGCGATAATAAGGAAATAGAAGAACTAAAAAGTGATTTAGCAGAGATGCAAAACCAAATAGAAATTGTTAAAAATGATATAGAATCAATAAAAGATAAATTGCGAGATCTTGAAGAAAAATCAAATAACAAAAAAGGATTTTTTAATATTTGGTAAAAAACAAATAATTCTCCTTTCTAGTTGATGTTTTTACTGAATCCTTCTAGAAAGGAGAATTTATATTATGAGTTATAATACTATACTAGCTAATTTACATTTTATAGACTACAGAATTTTACTAGCAAATATCTGAAACTATAGCTGAAATAGTTCCTTGGTTAACATTTATTGCAGATGCTACGGCGGCTGTAGCAGTTGCTTCTACTGTTACTCTGTATGTGCAACAATCTGCTGCACAGCCATTATGATCACATATACTGAAAGCTACAGGAATTGAAGCTCCAGCTATAAGTGCTAATCCGTAAGATACATCAAAGGATTGAATTTCAATTTCTGGCTCATTTCCACAGCGCTTAAATACTCTAAATGTTATAACTGTATCTGCAGCAAGTGCTGCGTTTACTGTTATAGTAGCTGTGATATCAAGTTTTACACTTGGTCTCTTGAAACAATTCAAATCTGATATTGCTAAACTTCCAATACTTCTAGGAGTTACAGTATCACCTATAGCTATTATATTTATTCCACTAGCTCCAGTAAGGTTATTGCAATTAGATACAAACATTTTTGGTTTGCAATCTATCTTTGAATTACAATCATGATCGTGTTTGTCATCTTTGCATTTTGGCCTACAGCCTGGCTGATAATAAACTGCCATATTAACATCCCCTTCCTTTAAAGTATATTATGTCTTTTCATTATCATTATATTGAGATGCTATATGTTTGGTTACTTATCTAAATTTAAATTTAAAAAAACTTGTCTAATTGAAATAGGGTTGATCTATTAGTTTAATAAAGAAAATCAATAACCTAAATAGTTAAATATATTTTGCTATTTCTCCCCACAATGATTTTATATGTTTTTTTTATTTCTCTTGTGCCCATAACTATAGATCCTTCTCCTATAATCGAAGAATCTATTGGAGTCTCAACTCCCCAAATATTACACCTATCTAATATAATTGAATTTTCTAAATTAGATTTATCGATATTCACTCCATTTCCTATGGAAGTATAAGGTCCAATATAAGAATTTTTTATAATAGTATTCTCTCCAACAACTATAGGTCCTCTTATTGTGCTATTATATATGGCAGAACCTTTCTCAAGAATTATTTTCCCTGAAACATGAGAATTAATCACTTCACCCATTATATTTTCTTCTATGGATGATAATATATAAATATTTTGGTCTATCAAATCTGAAGGATTGTCTATATCTCTCCAACTCCCATTTAATATTTCGTAGTTCACAGAGTATCCATTTTGTAACAGCCATTTTATTGCATTAGTAATACCATATTGGCTATGATCAGAATGGTCTATTTTCTTATAAGATTTGAATATATTTTTGTCTAAAGCATACAAACCAGTAATGGCCAGGTTGCTAAAAGCCATATTTGGTTTTTCTTCTAAATCTATTATCCTTCCATCTCCTATATATGCTACTGCAAATCTTTCAGGGTCTTCTACTTCCTTTAATAAAATTTTGCAATTTGTTTCTTCTGTTTCAAAATCTTTTATGAAACCATCCAAGTCAAAATCAAAAAAATTGTCTCCTAAAACCATAATAAACTTTTCTTCGTTTATAAATTCTTCAGCAAATGTTAAACTGTGAACTATTCCCTTTGGTCCATATTGGATTATGTAATGAAAATCCTCTTTGAAATAATTTTTCAATACCCTTTCAAATATAGGTTTATTATATTCATTTACTAAAATTCCTAGTTCAGTTATGCCTGATCTTAATAACAGTTCTATGGTATAGACTAGTAAGGGTTTATTTCCTATTGGAATCAGTTGCTTTGGAATCGAATAGGTTATAGGATTAAGCCCTGTATCTATTCCTGAACATAGTATGAGTCCCTTCAATTTTTTACCCCCTTTATATCTTGATTTAATGTATTAAATCATTATATGCTCCAAGGTAAAAATAGTTGAATAGATATCTTCTCATGATTATGAGAGATTACAAAAAAATAAGCAGCCTAATCTCAATTAAATATTAAGCTTAGGCTGCTTTACAAAAATACTATTTAATATTCTACATGAATTTATATATTATAATCCTTATAGTCCTAATTTTACCTTTAGCTTATCTAACATATCTCTAGTCATAGAATCTAAATCATATTTGGGGTTCCATCCCCATTCTTCTCTTGCAGCTGAATCATCTAATGAATTTGGCCATGATTCCGCTATAGCCTGTCTTACAGGATCCACATCGTATTCCATTTCAAATTCAGGAATATACTTTTTAATTGCAGCGGCAATTTCCTCTGGTGCAAAGCTCATTGCTGTAATATTAAATGCATTCCTATGTTTAAGTTTAGCTGCATCTGCCTCCATAAGCTGCAATATTGCATTTAAAGCATCAGGCATATACATCATATCCATCTTTGTGCCTTCTGCAATGAAACATGTATACTTTTTATTCTTTAATGCTTCATAATAAATATGAACAGCATAGTCAGTTGTACCGCCACCAGGCAAAGTCTTATAGGATATTAATCCAGGAAAACGTACTCCTCTTGTATCTACTCCAAACTTGTGGAAATAGTAATCACATAATACTTCTCCAGCTACCTTAGTTACTCCATACATAGTATTTGGTCTTTGAATTGTATCTTGTGGAGTATTGTCCTTAGGTGTAGAGTCTCCAAAAGCTGCTATAGAACTAGGGGTAAAAACAGAACATTTTTCTTCTCTAGCTACTTCTAATACATTATAAAGTCCATTCATATTAACATTCCAAGCTAATTGTGGCTTTTGTTCTCCTACAGCAGATAATATAGCTGCTAAATGTACAATAGTATTTATGTTATGTTTTTTTACAACTTCAGCAATTTGGTTACCATTTACTACATCTACTATCTCAAAGGGTCCAGAGTGAACAATATCTTCAGAACCTTCTTTAGCTACCAAGTCGCTAGCAACTACATTGTTGTTGCCATACACTTCTCTTAATTTCATAGTCAATTCTGAACCAATCTGTCCTAATGCACCTGTCACTAATATCTTTCTCATTTAATACACCTCCACTTGTATATCAAATATCGTCATTCGTTAATATTATAACATAAGCCTGCTTTTATAGTACAACATTATATATAGTATATACAAAAAATTTAGAACTAAAAAATATTTACTATTTATTTTATATAATACATCCACTTTGCTATACAGTATTACTGTATAGCAAAGCTTATTTGACTACAATATTGTAAATTTTACCTTTTACAAATATTTCTTTAACAATTTGTTTTCCTTCTAAATATTTTAATAAATTTTCATTTTCTTTTACCTTTTCTCTAATTATATCTTCTGATGAATCAGCAGGGACCATAATTGTTCCTCTTACCTTTCCATTTATTTGAATTGGCATTTCTATTAGTTCATCTATTGTTTTTTCTTCATCGTAAACAGGCCATTGGCTTTCATGTAACATTCCTTCAAATCCACATGATGTCCATAATTCCTCGGTTATATGAGGTGCCACTGGGTTTAGCAGTATCAAAAATGTCTTAAAATCAGCAGCAGTTATTTTACCAATGCTGTTAAAATCATTTAATAATGACATAAGTGATGCAATTGCAGTATTGAACTTTAATGTTTCATAATCTTCGCTTACTTTCTTAATTGTTTTATGAATCTTTACTTCCAACTCCTTAGTATAAGTATTTCCAGGCACTACTATCTCTTGCAATCTCCATACTCTATCTAGAAACCTTCTGCACCCTTTTACGCCATTTTCTGACCAAGGTACACTCTTTTCAAAATCTCCAATAAACATCTCATAGGTTCTTAATGTATCTGCTCCAAATTCTTTAACAATGTCATCAGGATTTACAACATTGCCTCTAGATTTAGACATTTTCTCGTTATTCTCTCCCAATATCATTCCATGGGATGTTCTTTTTTGATAAGGTTCAACAGTAGGAACTACACCAATATCATATAAGAATTTATGCCAAAATCTTGAATATAACAAATGTAATGTGGTGTGTTCCATTCCACCATTATACCAATCAATTGGTAACCAGTATTCAAGAGCTTCTTTACTAGCTAACTCTTTGTCATTATGCGGATCCGTATATCTTAGGAAATACCAAGAAGAACCAGCCCACTGAGGCATAGTATCTGTTTCTCTTGTAGCTTTCCCTCCGCATTTTGGACATGTAGTTTCTACCCATTCTGTGATGTTAGCTAGTGGAGATTCTCCAGTGTCTGTAGGCTCATAGTTTTCTACTTCTGGCAACATAACTGGTAGTTCATCTTCTGGTACTGGTACCCATCCACATTTATCACAGTAGACTAAGGGTATAGGTTCTCCCCAATACCTTTGTCGTGAGAACACCCAATCTCTTAGCTTATAGTTAACCTTTCTCTTTCCGATTCCATTCTTTTCAAGCCAATCGCTTATTTTTTCAATTGCTTCTTTAACTTCCAATCCATTTATAAGTTCTGAATTTACGATGACTCCATGTTCTGTATCTGTATAGGCTTCTTCTTCTATATTTCCACCCTTTATTACTTCCACTATAGGCAAGTTGAACTTTTTAGCAAATTCCCAGTCTCTGCTATCATGTGCAGGCACAGCCATTATAGCTCCAGTACCGTAGCTCATCATAACATAATCAGAAGTCCAAATAGGTATCTCCTTATTTGTTACAGGATTAACTGCTTTCAAACCCTTTATTTCTACACCAGTCTTTTCCTTTGAAAGTTCAGTTCTTTCAAGGTCGGATTTTTTACTTACATATTCTCTATACTTTTCAATCTCATCAATATTTTCAATAATATCTCTATATTTATCGATTAATGGATGTTCAGGAGCTATTACCATATAAGTTACTCCATATATTGTATCTGGTCTAGTGGTAAATACTTTTAAAATATCTTCTTTACCACTGATTCTAAAATCTACTTCCATACCAGTAGATCGACCTATCCAATTTATCTGCTGTGCTTTTATCTTATCTACATAATCTACTAACTCTAAATCATCAATCAATCTATCAGCATACTCTGTTATCTTCAACATCCACTGATTTTTTACCTTTCTAACTACATCACTACCACACCGTTCACACTTTCCAGCTACAACTTCTTCATTGGCAAGTCCTACTTTACATGAAGGACACCAGTTTATGGGCATTTCTTTTTTGTAAGCCAATCCTTTTTCGAATAGTTTTAAGAATATCCATTGGGTCCATTTATAGTAATTAGGGTCTGTAGTGTCTACCTCTCTTGACCAATCAAAAGAAAATCCAATAGATTTAAGCTGTTCCTTAAATCTGTTAATATTTCTTTCAGTAACTAGTTTAGGATGTATTTTATGCTTAATAGCATAATTCTCTGTAGGCAAACCAAAAGCATCCCACCCAATAGGAAATAACACGTTGTACCCTTCAAGTCTTCTTTTCCTTGCAACTATATCCAAAGCTGTATATGGTCTTGGATGACCTACATGTAAACCTTGGCCAGATGGATAAGGAAACTCAATTAAAGCATAAAACTTTTTCTTAGTCTTATCGTTGCTTGCTTCAAAAATTCTTTTCTCTTCCCAAATATCTTGCCATTTCTTTTCTATCTCACTTGGCTTATATTCTCGCATATTTCCTCCTCCTTATCTATTTATCTATTAAAATAAAAAACCTCTCGTCAATACTAGAGACGAAAGGCAATATTCCGCGGTACCACTCTAATTGATAGATTATTAAATCTATCCCCTCAAATTGATAACGGCAACAAACCGGCTAAAGCTACTTAATTCACTTTAGCAACTTAAGGACGAGTTCAGCTTAAACTGATACTGTTTTACACCAACCAACAGCTCTCTATAATCAGTTCCAAGCTTACTACTTCCTGTCATCGTTTTATACTTTTTTATGGTTGTTTATGAAGTATTATAGCAGATAAAAATATTTTATTCAATAATTATTGATAGTTTTCCCAAAATTAATGTTAAAATTCAGCATTGTTTACAGTCCTTGGGAAAGGAATAACATCCCTGATATTGCTCATGCCTGTCAAGTACATTATTGCTCTTTCAAAACCTAATCCAAATCCTGAATGTTTTACTCCACCATACTTTCTTAACTCTAAGTACCACCAATAATCATCTTTATTCATTCCCAATTCATCCATTCTTCTGTTTAATATATCATACCTTTCTTCCCTTTGACTACCTCCAATAATCTCTCCAACTCCTGGAACAAGCAAATCCATAGCTGCAACTGTCTTTCCATCATCATTTAGTCTCATGTAGAAGGCTTTTATGTCTTTAGGATAATCAATTACAAATACAGGTCCTTTAAACACCTTTTCACAAATATATCTTTCATGTTCAGTTTGTAAATCCATTCCCCATTCTACGGGATATTGGAATTTTTCATTAGATTTTTTCAAAATGTCAATTGCTTCTGTATAGGTTATACAAGCAAATTGAGAATTGACAATGTTTTCTAATCTGTTTATTAAATCCTTATCTATGAAGGAATTGAAAAATTTCATTTCTTCCTGGGCATTTTCCATAACGTAATTAATTATATACTTCATCATATCTTCAGCTAGTTTTCTGTTATCTGTCAAATCTGCAAATGCTACTTCTGGTTCAATCATCCAAAATTCTGCTGCATGTCTAGCAGTATTAGAATTTTCAGCTCTAAAGGTAGGACCAAAGGTATAAACCTTTTTAAACGCCAATGCATAAGCTTCTGCTTCTAACTGTCCACTTACTGTTAAGTTAGTTTCTTTACCAAAGAAATCTTCTGAAAAATTTATTTTATTATCATCAGTAACTGGAACATTAAGAAGATCAAGAGTTGTAACTCTAAACATTTCTCCTGCACCTTCTGCATCACTTCCAGTTATTATTGGTGTGTGTACATATACAAATCCTCTTTCTTGGAAAAACTTATGTATAGCATAAGCCGTTAAAGACCTTACCCTGAATACAGCATTGAAAGTATTGCTTCTTGGTCTTAAGTGAGCTATAGTTCTTAAATATTCAAAAGTATGTCTTTTTTTCTGTAAAGGATAATCTCTATCAGAATCTGCTTCCAATTTTATTTCCTTTGCATGTATTTCAAAAGGCTGTTTAGCTCCCTCAGTTTTTACTAGCGTACCCTTTACAGTTATAGCACTGCTTATTGTAAATTTGGATACTTCATCGAAGTTTTGAAGATTTTCATCAAAAACAATCTGCAAATTGGTAAAAAAAGTTCCGTCATTCAACTCTATAAATCCAACTTTTTTGGAAGACCTTAAAGTCCTTATCCATCCCTCAACTGCTATTTCTTTATCAATAAATTCATCTGGTTTGGCAAATACCTCTTTAATGGTTACTTTCATACTTTTCACTCCTTCTTCCTTGTTTGCAAGATAATTTCTATCCAATTTTATCTAAGGATAAAAAAGATAATACATATTGAAAAACTCTATAACATAAACATTTCCATAAATATTATACTTTAATACTCTCAGATAAACATTATAACCACTATAATTATATAATTTAATTGCATAATTTCTAATTGTCAATTATTTTACTTATATATTCTTTAATCTTTTTCTTGTATCCATAATTCGTTGGTTTATAGTATCTGTTATTTATTAGTTCATCAGGCAAATACTGCTGCTTTACATAAGCTCCCTTATAATCATGAGGATATTTGTATCCTATCCCATGCCCTAACTTTTTCGCTCCTTTATACGAAGCATCTTTCAAATGAACAGGAACTTTGCCAATGGTTTTATTTCTTACATCTTCTAACGCCTTATTAATACCAACATATACTGCATTGCTCTTAGGGGCACAAGCTACATAACAAGCTGCTTGAGCTAATGGAATTCTACCCTCAGGCATTCCTATTATATTAACAGCATTAAAAGCAGAAACAGCCACATTTAATGCTTGTGGATCTGCATTTCCTACATCTTCTGAAGCGCATATAATTATTCTCCTAGCTATAAATTTAGGATCCTCTCCTGATTCAATCATCTTAGCTAACCAATATAAAGTTGCATCAGGATCTGAACCCCTCATACTTTTTATGAATGCAGAAACGGTGTCATAGTGTTCATCGCCTAACTTATCGTATTTTACATATTTTGCTAATAAACATTCTTTTATTGTATCCATATCGATATTTATTATACTATTTTGGTCCTGCGGTGTTGATAATACAGCTATTTCTAATGAGTTTAATGCAGCCCTACCATCCCCATTAGATGATGCTGCTATATAATCTAGTACATCATCTTCTATACTTATTTTATATTCTCCTAATCCCCTTTTCTTATCCTTTAACGCTTTCTTCAATATTTGAACAATTTCCTCTTCTGTAAGGCTCTTTAAAGGTATTACCATCATTCTAGATAATAAAGCCTTATTTACCTCAAAATATGGATTTTCAGTAGTAGCTCCAATAAGAGTGATGATTCCTCTTTCTACATGAGGAAGCAATGCATCCTGTTGAACCTTATTAAATCTATGAATTTCATCTATAAATAAAATGGTTCTTTTGTTATATAGCTTTAGATTTTCTTCAGCTTTGTTAACTACATCTCTTATTTCCTTCAACCCAGCCATAACTGCAGATATTTTCTCAAAATTCTTTTTTGTGTGATTGGCTATTATTCTAGCTAAAGTAGTTTTGCCTACTCCAGGAGGCCCATAAAATATCATTGAATATATTCTATCTGCTATTATGGATCTGTATAGAAATTTCCCTTCTCCTAATATATGTGATTGTCCAACGAATTCCTCTAATGATTCAGGTCTCATTCTATCAGCAAGTGGAGCGTTCTTCTTCAGTTGATTTTCCATATTCATAGTGAATAAATCCAATATATCACCTGCTTATAAACATAATTATATTTTATAATATTATAAATAAAAGGTGTAGTCAAATAATTTATACAATAAAGAGAAGTATTTAACACCGATAGCTTTATATATTATCTTATATAATTATTAGAAATTTATTAGGACTTTAAAAAGCTTCAGCTGAAAGTTTTGTAAATTTTATGTAGGCAATTAGATAAATAAATCATTTCCATTATTAACTATAAAAATTAGGAGGCTTGTAACCTCCTAATCTTTAACTTCCTTTTTCACATATTCAGAAGTCATAACTTTTAAAAGCGATGAATAGGTAAGATTAAATCTAACGATATCGCCTATTTTATAATCAACACTACTATCAGTTCCATCTAATATCAAGTGATCACTACTTGCTCCTAAAATGGTTATATTTTCATCTATAGGAATTATACTATCTATATCCACATCCTGTTTCCCTATAGCGCAGATCATTCTTTTTCTAATTCCTTTATCTACAAAAGTTGGTGCATTTCCAAAAGCATCCATTCCTATTTCACCAATTGGAACTGAAGGCTTTTCCTTTATTTCAATAATCTCAGTTAATAATTGAAAACAGTCATCATAGGTATCTTCTATCTTATTGCCATAAGCTGTTTCTCTACCTAAAACCAATGCTTCCCCAAGTCTTAACATATTTATACCATCTATTCTTTTACCTTTTATCAACAAATGTAAACTACTAGAATTTCCACCTGATATGATTTCCAAATCAACATTGTACTTTTCTTTAATCCTATTACTTATTCTAACTAATCTTCCTAAATTATCTTCACTAGGTATTACTCCACCATAACAGGTTAAGTTAGTACCTAATCCTATTAACTTAACTCCATCCATACTTAAAATTTGCTCTACTACATCATAGAGCTCTTCTTCATTAAAATACCCCTCTCTCAAATCTCCCAAATCAACCATCAATATTATTTTATGAGTCTTCCCTTTTTTTATGGAAGCCTTTGATAAAGCTTTAATTGTTTCAAGCTCTGAATTTAATGACATATCTGCATATTCTACTACTTCCTCAGCTTCGCTGATCATAGGTATTCTAATTAAAATTTTGGGTAAATCTATATCCTTTAGTTTTATCAAATTTTCAATTCTAGAATCCGCTAGGTATTTTACTCCTCCATCTACATAAGCTTTAGCAATTTTAGGATTACCACAAAACACTTTTGTAACACCTGCTACATCTATCCCATTTTTACTGCATAGATTAACTAGCACACTTACATTGTGTTTAAGCTTATTTAAATCTACTTCTACCTTTGGATAGTACATGTGTATCTCCTCCTATTACTAATACATCAGGCATTTAAATGCCTGATGTATTAACTTTGATTATATATTAAGACTTTCTTTTAATAATTTTAATGCAGCTTCTGGATATTTTACTGACATAACCCCAAGAGAAGCCATAATATAATTATTATCCACAAGTACTGTTGCTTCCTTGGTTGGTAGCAATTCATTCCCCTTATTGCTTAATGGAATCTCATTCATTATGGATATTCTATTTGGAAGCCTAGTTAATGCTCCACCAGTTCCAATTATATATTTAACACCTGTCAGGTCTTTACCCTCAGCAACAGTTTTCTTGCCTCCAGGTCCGTATATATTCCTTATAGTACCTGCATGCCTTTTCACTGCATTTATAACTGCATGATGAGTTAAAGCTTCAGTGAAACGAATATCTATTTCTGTTTTTGGAATAGGAGCGTGATTTTCAATTATATTTTCTATCTCATCTAATGTAATATCTAATTCTTCAGCAAGTTTTTCCTTACCAATTAAATTGACTACATTTGGCATGCTTACATAAACTCCTAAATCCCCTTCTACTGTTCTCTTGGCAAGTGGTTCAGGATTTATTAATATCCTATTTATCTCTTCACTGCCTTCAGTAACAGAATGAACATCGGTTGTAGCTCCACCTACATCCAAAACCAATAAATCTCCTATTTCATCATATAGTAGCTTTGCAGCTTCCATTACAGCCCCTGGAGTAGGCATAATAGTCCCATTTACCATTTCACGTACTTTTTTCATACCTGGTGCATGAACTATGTGTTTTTCAAACACTTGCTGGATTACTTTTCTTGTTGGCTCAATGTTCAATTGATCTATTTTTGGATAGACATTCTCTACAATATATAGCTCTGATTTCTTATCCTTAAATAATTCCTTGACCTCTTCATGATTTTCAATATTTCCAGCATATATTACTGGTATATCTAAATCAAGTTCTGAAATTAGTTCTGCGTTGTGTAATGCAGTATCCCTTTCGCCATAATCTACTCCACCAGCAATCAAAATAATATTTGGTTTTATCTCCTTTATCTTTACTAAATCTGATTTTCTTAATTTTCCTGCAGTTACGTTTTTTATATTAGCTCCTGCACCTAAAGCAGCTTCTCTTGCAGCTTTTACAGTCATATCATATACTAAACCATGAACTGTCATTCTAAGACCGCCAGCTGCACTACTGGTTGCTATCAGTTCATCATATTCTATATTATCTACTTTACGGTTTTCTGCTAAATTATTGATAGCATTTCTAAGACCTATATTTACATCTCCCTCAAGCACAGAAGTTGCTGCCTGTCCTTGTCCTAAGAACTTAGGACAAGGACTGTTTATGTCATCAAAAGCATTTACTACAGTTGTTGTACTGCCTATTTCGGCAACTAACAAATTAATCTTCATTTCGCATCTCTTTCCTTCTCTTTACTAAGAATGTAGCTACATGAACACCTTTTGTTCCTCTACCAAATCCTGCATCCATACCACTGTTAACAGCCAACTCATTTGATACTTGAGTTCCACCTGCTACAAGTATTAACTTATCTCTAATCCCCTTTTCAATACACAAATCATTTAATTTCTTCATGTTCTTATAGTGAATTTCATCATGACTTATTATAGTTGAAGCAAGTATTGCATCTGCATTTAACTCTATTGCTGCATCTACAAGTTTCTCTACTGGAACTGATGTTCCTAAATAATGACACTCAATACCATATTTTTCTATTCCACCATGTTTAATGTCAATAATTTCTCTTAATCCTACTGAGTGTTCATCTTCACCTACTGTTGCTGCTACTATCTTCATTGGGTTAGCTTCTATTTCAGCTCTTATTTCATCATCTGACATTATTTCTGGTTCTGGTGGAATAACAAGTTTAGAAGTATCTATTGTAAATGGAACTCTACCTTTAACTTCTATTCTAGTTCCTTCTGCTAGTTGCATTACTTCCTTATGAATAACCTCTACATCCTCTAACCCTAATTTCTTACCTATTTCAATTGCGGCAAATTCTGCAACTCTTGCTTCGGCAGGTAAGAACATAGTAAAGAATACTACTCCATCTCCTGCCCATTCCATTTCTGGTTTAATTAAACTAGTTTCTCTCAATTCTCTAGTTTCTTCTAACCTTACATTTACGTTATCATTTTCATCTAATTCATCAATAAATACTATCTTTTCTGGTTTTTCAAAGGTACAACCATCTATTAGCTTGGATGGATCGTCTACAGCACTAGGATCATATTG
>Ga0134092_1002308_pt1 | contig 14823 bp, 14 predicted proteins | sample 3_6taG_FD_94454 | JGI IMG/M metagenome (GOLD analysis project Ga0134092, IMG submission 94454) | Switchgrass degrading microbial communities from high solid loading bioreactors in New Hampshire, USA - 3_6_20_6_A3 metaG | ecosystem: Engineered > Bioreactor > Semi-continuous > Anaerobic >... | reverse complement strand
TCTATTTAACCTATGACCTGTGTCATAGCTTATATCTAATTAAATGATGATTAGTTTAATCCTACTCAAAAGAATTACTTCTATCACTGAACTAACCCGCTCTAAGCCCTCCGTCAAAAGGCGGATGTCAAGTGCGGATAAGTCCAGCATAGACTCGACTAACATTCAACCGGGGTTAAAACCCCTCTGAATGAAGTCTCGTTCAACTAGTACTGTTTAGTTTTCAAAGTCCATGGTCAGCGCATGGCGCCAACGAATCTTATATTATCACGTCTTTAACAAGCTGTCAAGATACATTTTTGATTTCCTGTTGAACTTACTCAGTAAGCTCATACATCCATATAAACATGTCAATATGTTTTTACTTTTTTCGACTTTTTACTACATACTGTAATGTTTATGGGACTAATATATTATCATATTCTGTCCTGGATGTCAATATGTCTTTTACTGGTTTATTCAACCAACATCTTTTGTATTTTGTCCTGTCGCCGGACAGGAACTTTATCTTATCATCTTTTTCGTCTTATGTCAACCTGTTATTTGATGTTAATTTTTATACTCTGTTTTGCAACAGGAACTTTATATTATCATCCTTTATTCTGTTCGTCAATAATCTTTTTGCTGCTTATTTATTCCATCTGTATTAAAACATTAATAATAGCAGTCCAAAAGAGGACCACATAAAAGTGATCCAATACAACTGCTATACTTTATTTGCATATCACATATTAGTGTACATAATTATATGCCCGCTACATGCATTATATGCATGGACGTCTTTTTTGATTACTTTTTTCTTTATTCTTCATTCAAATTATATATGCCATTTATCCCATCATATATAGATAGATTAATAGGTTTCTTTTCATCCTTATATATTTCTTCTATTTTATCGCATATGGCATTTACTTGTTTCTCTTCTAACGGCTTTATGGACAGAAAGAATATATCCTTTGAATCTTCCGAGTCTCCTACTATCATATTTCCATCAAAGCCTGCCAAACCTTCCCCAGTGTCAAAGTTTATATTCCTTATTTCAATATTCTCATACTTATCAGGATCAGCAATGATAATCCTGTCCTTTTTTATATCCTTTTGCTCATTCATAAATTGCTCTCTCCAATCTGCTTTATTTTTTCATTGTCAACAAACAGGTAAAATAATAATCCTTTTTATATTATCTGCAAAAAATATTTTCATATTACGAGAAACCCTTCTATTTAAAATTCAAAACCTTGTCCCACTATGTTATAATTCAATCATCAGCAGGCTTAATATTATATATTCCATAGCAAATAATATATGGAGTGTGAAAAAATGAAGAAGCTTATCACCATATTAGGGATCGATGAAGAAATTTGCATATTTTTTAAAAATGAAATATTGAAAATTTTTGGTGACTTATTTGATGTAGATTACAGAAACAAAGATATGGAACCGCCACCGCCAATAACAGTTTCTGATCTTATATTGTATACAGATCCCGAAATGCATAATGAATTTATATCAATTATTAAATGCAACGCTCCAACCTTGATGATGAAACGAACCATTACTCGAGAAGCTTTGAAAAAAATCAAAAGCATCCCGCCAGGCAAAAGCGCATTAGTCGTCAATATAAATCAATATATGGCCAATGAAACAACGGCTCTCATATACCAACTGGGAGTATCAGATATAACTCTTTATCCTTATTGGGAAGGAAAAGCTACTTATCCAAAGGTAGACTACATAATAAATGTAGACCCTAAAAGATATTCATTTCTTCCGCCCATAGATGCGGAAGTAATAATAATCGGCCACAGAGTCTTTGATATATCAAGCATATTCGATATTCTTTCCATATTAAGAGTTGATAAGGAAAAATCAGAGGAAATAATAAAAAATTATATGTTCAAGATTCCATCCTCCTGGTATGGATTGCAATCAACCTATGAAAACAAGAGCGTTATAGCTGCACAGTTAAACATACTTTTAGATCAGCTGTCCAGCGGGGTAATAGTAGCAGATGCTTCGGATAAAATCGAATTTGCCAACAGCAAATCTGTAGAAATATTAGGCATGCCCATGGATAAGCTATTAGATCATACTATACAAACACTTTTCTATGGCAATAAAAAAATAGAGACGATTTTAAACAATAAAGAATTTAAGGACGAGCTTGTAAAGTATAATGGGCATGATCTGGTACTTTCCATGAAATCTGTTGAAAGAGAAAACAATTATTATGGAAAGATAATAATGATAAATCCCTATTATGAAATGATAAATACACAGCAGAAAATTCATAAAAAAATCGTAGGAAAAGGCTATTATTCCAAATATGATTTTTCTGACTTAATAAGCAAGGACCCGGTATTTATCCGTACAAAGGAAATATGCAAGCAAATAGCTCCATCGGATTCTACTGTCCTATTAATGGGTGAAAGCGGTACAGGTAAAGAACTTTTCGCTGGCTCCATCCATAATAATTCAAACAGAAAATCCCATCCTTTTGTTGCGATAAACTGTGCCACGCTGCCGGAAAACCTGCTGGAATCCGAGCTCTTCGGTTATGAAGAAGGCGCATTTACGGGAGCAAAAAAAGGCGGAAAGCTTGGACTTTTTGAAATAGCAGACAAGGGTACAATATTCCTGGATGAAATAGGAGATCTTTCTCTGAATCTTCAGGGAAGGCTTCTGCGTGCATTGGAAGAAAGGGAAATCATGCGTGTAGGCGGTGATTCAATCATATCAGTAGATGTAAGAGTCATTGCAGCTACAAACAGAGATTTACTGAAGCTGGTGGAAGAAGGCAAGTTCAGGCACGACTTGTTCTTCAGGATAAATGTATTCCAGATTACCATCCCGCCTTTGCGCAAACGATATGAAGATATAATGGTCATAACAGAACACTATTTAAACAAATGGGGCAAAAACATGCACATTTATAACGATTTCATAAATTTCTGCCACAACTACAAGTGGCCAGGAAATGTGAGAGAATTGAAAAATGTGCTTAAGTATATGACCACCATATCCAGCTCTTACCTTGCCTTTGATAATCTGCCTGATTATCTTCGAGTAAAGGATTATTACGCTAACAATAAATACACAGGCGAAGAGTTTGTGCTAAAGCTGCTGTATTACGCAGAAAAAACAGGTGTAAATACAGGAAGAAGAACTCTCCATCTTCTATTTAACAAGATATATTATGAAATATCAGAGATGGAGATAAGAAAACATATAGACAAGCTGTGCAGCGACGGCAAAATTGAAAAAAACATAGGCAGGGATGGAAATTCAATAACTCCTTCAGGAATCAGCTTCTTATTGAAGAATAACTATATAAGAGAAGAATATGAATATGAATTTGAAGATAAGGTAAGAAATGCGGTGAAGCTGTATTAATGCGAATGGCTGTAAGAACAGTTATTGTTCTTACAGCCATATTGATTTAATTATAGATCATAGTAGAGAGCGAACTCAGCAGGATGAGGATATTTATTGTAGGCTTCGCTTTCTGCTCTCTTCTTTTTAATCCAAATCTTTATCAATCTTTCTGGGAAAACACCGCCGCGAGTGAGGTATTCATGGTCTTTCTCCAATGCATCCAAGGCCTCATCCAGATTTCTAGGCAGTGATTTAATCTTTGCTTTTTCTTCATCTGAGAGATCATATAAATTGAAATCGTAAGGACCCCAGCCATTTTCAGTAGGATCAATCTTGTTTTGAATTCCGTCCAAGCCAGCCATTAATATCGCTGCATAAGCATAATAAGGATTGCATGTTGCATCAGGATTTCGAATTTCAAAACGCTTCTTATCGGGTGATTTTGCATAGGCCGGTATACGAATTACTGAGCTTCTGTTGGCTGTTGCATAGCCTATGGTAACTGGTGCTTCAAACCCCGGAACCAGGCGTTTGTAGGAGTTTGTGGACGGATTGGTAAATGCACACAATGATGGCACATGCTTTAGAAGTCCTCCTATGAAGTATAGCGCTGTCTGGCTTAAATTTGAATATCCATTTTCATCATAGAATAATGGTTTCCCGTCTTTAAACAATAGGATGTGAACATGCATTCCGTTGCCTGCCTCTCCGAAAAGTGGCTTAGGCATAAAGGTTGCAGTCTTTCCTGCTGCTACAGCCGCATTCTTAACCACATACTTTATTATCATGGTCTTGTCAGCCATTTCAGTCATAGAGCCAAGCTCAACTTCTATTTCAACTTGTCCAGAACCGCCGACTTCATGGTGATGATATTTGACATCTACACCCCAGTCTTTAAGCAATAAGCACATATGACTGCGAAGATCATATGTAATATCCTTCGGTGCAGAAATATGATACCCACCCTTTTTAGGAACCTGGTAGCCAAAATTCTGTTCATGATCCACACCAGTATTCCATTCTGCCTGAGCCGTATCTATGCGGTAAGCAGCTCTATTTGGATTATTCTCAAAACTTACATGATCAAAGAGATGGAACTCAAATTCAGGGCCGATTATCATCTTGTCAGCTATGCCTGTTTCTCTCATGTATTCCTCTGCTCTTAGAGCAACATTTCTGGGATACTGGTCAAAAGGCCTGTTGTGAGGTTTATCAATGACATAGACATCACCTGTCATAGTAAGGGTTGGTATCTCTACAAATGGATCAATTGCTGCAGAAGCAAGGTTAGGTATAAAAACCATATCGCTGTTTTCTACAGGAGCGTAGCCGTAGTTGGAGCCGTCAAAACCTATACCATATTCCATGGTGCTTTCATCTAACCTCTCAGCAGGTATTGTTAAATGGCGCCATCTGCCGTCCAGGTCAATCATTTTAAAATCTATCATTTTTATACCTTTTTCTTTGCAGAAGTTTTGTGCTTGCTCCAAAGTTTTGAACATACAAAAACCCCCTATTGAATTTTATAGTCGCTTATATAATAAGCAAAACACATGCCAATAGTATTCTATGGGAGAATATAGGGAAACAAAGGGTTAAAACAAAAAATAAATGGGATTACTATAACAATTGATGTTTTGCAATCCCATTTATTGATTATTAAATATGTATTTTTATAAAAAATATTGTAGGAAAAGAAGAAGCAAAACTCCAGGTACCCCTAAAAACCCGGCTACCAGTGCTGTTATAGGATTGATTGCTATGTTTATTCCTATAAATCCGCCGAAAACATTTAAAAAGAATAGTATGACTGCACCTATGATACCATTGATTATGAATTTAATTATAATTCTTATGGGTACTACCAACAGCATGCCTATTATATAGATAGCACCTATGGCCAGAAACACGGCCAATATTGTAAAAATATCTATCTGGGGCATATAGACCCTCCTTTTACTGCAACTTGACCAATACTTGGCTAAATAATATATATTTTATTATATATGAAATATTACACAAAATTGCAGCAAAAAGGATTTCCAATGTATCATAGGTCTAATTTTATGCCGCATTGTTTTGCATGTTTTAACATATATACGTATTTTGACTTTGCAGCCTCAATTCTATATATTGCATGATCTATCAGATCGTTTTCCACTACATTCTCAAAATAGTTTTGTGCATCATACCATTCCTGGCGGGCTTTAGCGATAGCTGCAAAAAACTCCTCATGATTATCCTTCTTTTTCTTTCTTGATAATCCGGGTATAAAGTTAATAAATTGTTTGACCTCTAAATTCAGTGACAAAAAAATTGCCTCCTTATACTTTTTCTATTTATATATAGTATATCCATATTATAGAAAAAGTATTCAGAGACAAGTGCCTCAAACAATCTTTTCCTTTTATTAAATAATATCCTTCCTCCAACACCCCTCAACCTTTGAGAATACTCAATTGTTATTCTTTTCTATTATAATAAAATCGCCGTTTACTGCAAAAATTTTATTTACTTCAATTTAAATACATGCAAAATTATAGAAGTTTATTTAATGTAGGTAATCTTTTTATGCTTTTTACATTTCGAAGTTGCCTCCACTTCTCTCTATTCAAAGGCTCTTTGCATTTCCTCCATATGCTTTTATTTTTCATCCTTTGAACCTGTTTCATCATATCGCTCATGTTATCGCCACCATTCATCTTCATGAGTATTTCCCCATCTTTGTACATTATTAATTCTCCTTTATAGATTCTATTTATTTCCCCAAAATCTTTTTTCAAATCTTCGTATACATCTCTTATGTTTTTGCTATAGCTTGCTTTGCTCTATTCTTTGCAGTAAGAACATAAATATGGGCAGTTAAGCTAAAACCTGCTCAAACGCCCATATTAATAATCCTTCCTTTGCCTTTATCTTTTGTAAACTATTTATTAACTCAAACAGTTGGGAAATAGTTAATTCTTGTATACTCCTGCCTTTTTCAATATTTCCACTAATTCAGCTTTTTCTTGTTCTTTTAGCTGAATTAAAGGCTTTCTGACATAACCACCTTCAAATCCCAGCAAATCGCAAGCATATTTTAACCCAGCTATACCATATTTACCGGTAACAGCGCTGTTTACAGGGAATACCCTTTCATATATTTCTCTTGCTTTTTCAAAGTTTCCAGCCTCGTATTCCTTCTGCACTTCAATGCATTCTTCAGGGCAGCAATTTGCCAATGCCATTACTGAACCCTGTACGTCTAAAGTTAAAGCAGGATACCAGATTGATGCTGTACCGGTCATTAGATTAAATTCTGCATCGCCAATAGCAGCTTTATATTCAATTAGCTGAGAAATATTACCTGAACTGTCCTTCATACCGATTATGTTCGGATGTTTGCTCAATACTCCTACAGCTTTAGGTGAAATATTTACATGTGTAAATTTGGTTACATTATATATCATTACCGGTATTTTTGTGTTGTCAGCAACATCTGTATAGAAATTAATTAATGCCTCATCATTCATTTTTCCACCATAATAAAACGGTGTAATGATTAATGCGCACTCTGCTCCTAAATCTGCTGCCTTATTAGTTAAATCTATTGTAGCGCTTGTTGATTCCATTCCTGTTCCGGCAACTACAAGTTTACCGGGTTTTCTATGTTTTACGGTAAGCTCGATTAATTTCAATTTTTCTTCTTCTGTTAAGTATACTGTCTCACTATTGGATCCAAGAACCAAATAGCCAGCTAAATCAAATTCATTCCACTTTTCAACATTTCGTACATGTTTATCATAGTCTACTTTACCATTCTCATCAAATGGAGTTACCATAGGTGGAAGTACACCTTTAATTTTTATGAATGCCATTTTTTATCCTCCTTGTATATTTCCTGCTTATTAATCTATATCACCTGATACATAATTCTCAGGATCTTCTTCAATTTTTAAATCACTGTTCATTTTTCTCTTTACTTTATTAACAATAATGGGTAACAATAATGAACCTATTACCAGTAGAGCTAATACTATTGAAATTGGTCTGATAAAGAAATATGCCAGCATATTTCCTTTTGCAAGAATCAGAGTTCTTCTGAAGTTTGCTTCAAGCATTGAAGCAAGAATTACACCAAGAATCGTCGGTGCTGTACCAAAACCTGCTTTTCTCATAAAATATGCCAATAGACCGAATATACCCATTATATAGACATCAAACATGCTGTTTTGGATTGAATATGAACCTACAACTGACAATGCTACTATTATTGGTGCCAGAATTGTGGTAGGAACTTTGGCAAGCTTAACTGCCTGTCTTGAAATTACATATCCCACAAAACCCATCAATATATTTGCTAAGAGGTATCCAAACATTATTGAATATGTTGTTTTAGCATATACACTGAATAATTCATAACCGGGAACCATTCCCTGAATCATCAATCCACCAAGCAATATTGCTGCAACTGAGCTTCCCGGAATACCCAAAGTTAACAATGGTATCAATGCGCCTCCTGTCACTGCATTGTTAGCAGTTTCAGAAGCTGCAATACCTTCAAATGCTCCCTTTCCAAATTTCTCAGGATGCTTTGAAGATCTCTTTGCTTCATTATAAGCTACCCATGATCCTATATCCGCTCCCGCTCCCGGTAAAATTCCAATAAATACTCCTATGATTGAAGATTTTACTATTGTGGGAATAAGGGCTTTAAACTCAGGCCATGCTGGTAGGAATCTACCTGTAAGCAGATTATCGGCATTTTCCTGAAGTTTAGCTTTTCCCTTTCTTATTTCTTCAGTCATAATCATTACCTGGGAAACAGAGAACATCCCTATCATAGCAGGTACCATTGAGATACCGCCTTCTAAAGCTAACATACCAAATGTAAATCTTGGAACACCGTTCATCTGATCCAATCCTACTATTCCAAGGAAAAGACCGAACAAACCACCCATCAGACCTTTTGCCATTGAATCTCCTGCTAAGCTTGCTATAATTGTAAGTCCAAACAATGCCATAAAAAAATACTCCAAAGGTCCGAATTTAAGCGCAATATTTGCCAGTGGAGGTGAAAGAAACATCAATGCCAAAGCAGATATCGCTCCACCTATTACTGAACAAATTGTTGCAACCCCAATTGCCTTAAAACCTTTACCTTGTTTAGCCAACTCATATCCATCTATTGCTGTTGCTGCTGCAGCAGGTGTACCTGGTGTATGCAGCAATATAGCTGTTATAGAACCACCGTAGACTGCTCCTGTATAAACACCAGTAAGCATTACCAGTCCTGCAACCGGACTCATTCCGAATGTAACCGGTATGAGCAGTGCTACAGCCATACTGGCGCTTAATCCCGGCAGTGCACCCATTATGATAGACACAATCAGGCCAAGCATTAAAGCGATCATTACATCAGGTTGAAATACCTCGCCTAAAATTGCTAAAATATCCATATTAATTTCCTCCTAAGGTTAGAATAACGGCACTTTAAGTCCTATTGAGAACCCTAAATATACAAACACATTATAAATTAAAGTAACTACTATAATGGCCTTCCATGATTTTACCTTGTAAAACTTCATTAATGCAATCATAAATACAGTAGTTGATATATAATAGTTTGTTAATCTAAATAAAACAATATAGCCTACTACAAAAACGAATACAAGTAAGGGAACCTTTATTGTATCCCAGTTTATTGCATTTACGATTGTGCCTTCTTTTCCCATTTCTTTTGTTTTATTAAGTCCTTTAACAAGAACTGAAGTATTCAATATAGCAAGTCCAGCGATAAGCATAATGGGAAAATACGCTGAATCTTTAGGAAGCTTTATCGAAGCAAAAAGGAAAAATGCTAATACGATATATAGAACAATACTTATATATACATCTTGATGTAATACTTTCTTTTTCATAGACTAACCTCTTTCCTATGATAAATAAGTTATCCAAGGAGCTTTTTCAAGCTCCATGGATATAGATTTATATTTATTGTATACCGTAGATCTTTTTAGAAAGTTCCATATTATCTATCAGGAAGTCATAGTACTCTTGTCCCTCTTTATAATCTGTTACAGCACCCATTTCAGCCAGTTTATCTTTTACCTGAGGATCATTTATAGCTTTCTTTAAAGCATCAAGAAGTTTTTCTTTGATTGCCGGATCTACACCCTTTGGAAGTGCATAACCCCTTGCTGAGAACATATAAAAATCATATCCCAATTCTTTAGCTGTTGGTACATCCTTTATAAGATCAACTCTTTCAGGTGCAAACACAGCAATTACTTTATAAGTTCCGTTTTTATAAGCTGTTAAAACATCTCCGATATTGCCAACTAATATATCACTGTCTTTAGCTAAAAACATTGTTTCATTATCCTTAGCGCCACCGGTCTGAATAATCTGGAAGTCAGTACCTTCATTCATGTTGAAATATTCAACTATGGTAGCATCATCAGAAACTATACCTACTGCTGAGCTGGCAGTTAAAACTGTATTCTTTTTAGCATATTCTATCAATGAAGGAAGATCCGAGAAACGAGTTTCATCGTTTCTTATGCATATAACATTGTAGTCAGTAACCTGGTTGCATAATATGTCAAAATCATCGATTGTTACTGATCGTGGGTTAACAGGGTCATATGCGCCTAAAATAATATGAGGTGTGTTAATTAATGCAAATGTATAACCATCGGGTTTTACTGATTTTGCCATTTCCTCCCATACAATAAATCCTGCGGCGCCTGGTTTATTAACAACAACTACTGGTTGCCCAAGATATTTCTCTAATACGCTGGCTGTTAATCTTACCATAACATCTGAAGAACCACCTGCTGAAAATCCAACATTTATGGTAATCGGTTTAGTTGGATAATCAATCTTATTACCACTTTCTGTTTGTGCAGCTTGTCCCGATTGTGTCTGTGATACTTCCGCTTTCTGTGAACACCCTGTAGCGAAAGTAAGCACTAATGCTAATACCAGTATTAAGGCTATGCTTTTCTTTTTCATTTTACTCCCTCTCCTCTTCTGATATTTTTAATTTTATCTTTATTTAATGAGTGAAGTGTTTCTTCCCCATTAATAAACCTGATAATATTTGCACAAACATGATCAATTTTCATCTTTAAAGCATCAATTGTACCTGCTGCCACATGCGGTGTAAGAGTAACATTTTTTAGTTTTATATATCTATTGTCAGGCGGCAATGGTTCTTTTGGATAAACATCAATTCCTGCACCTGCAATAACATTATTTTCAATTGCGTCGAAGAAATCTTCTTCATTCAGCAAATCTCCTCTGGCAGTATTTATAAAAATTGCCGTCTTCTTCATTTTGTTAAAGAAGTCTTTATTAATTGAACCTCTTGTTTCATTATTAGAAGGAATATGTACGCTTACAACATCTGCCTGACTAAGCAACTCATCTATAGAAGATACTTGGGTTACTTTTAATCCCTTCTGCTCTTCCTCACTCATGTTTATATATTTATCATAAAATATGATTTTGGGTTCAAAACCTTGCAGTCTTTTTGCAGCTTCTCTTGCTATTCTGCCAAATCCATAAAAACCTATTGTTTTACCGTATATTTGAAAACATTCAGTTCTATAATCCCACATAGGGAATTTGCCTTCATACATTTGATTTGATATCATAACTAATTTTTTATATACAGCGAGAATTAATAATACAACATGCTCTGAAACACCTATGGATGTTCCTTCAGGAGTAATACATACTTCAATTCCCAGCTTTGTTGCCAAATCAACATCTGTCTTATCAAATCCTACACCTTGCTGTTGTATCATTTTTAAATTCTTTGCTGCAAGGATTGCTTCTGTTGGTATGCTGCCTGTTGCCGCAATGATAAAATCAGCTTCTTTTGCCTTTTCCACTCTATCTTCTAATGTATCAGCATCCAAAGTTATTAATTCAAAGTTTTCCGGGAACTGCTTTCTTATCACATCGTAAATATCCGGTGTTGCGAAATCAAAGCTTGCTATTTTGTATTTTTTCATATTACTTCACCTGTTTCAAAATTATATTATTTCACAGTTTATTTCTTTAAGCTTTTCATCTACCCATGGTCTAATATAAGTTCCTTCATTTTCAATTGTTTCAAGTATTTTATTCTCTTTTTCTACAACCTCTTTTGATTTTGCTAATAATTCTTCAGCATCTTCCGGCTTAATAACAACAATACCATCTTCATCGCCTACTATAATATCGCCAGGACATACTGTCCTTCCCCCTATCACTACCGGAGTATTTATTTCACCGGGACCATTTTTGTAAGGACCATTAGGTGTAACTCCTTTTGCATATACCGGAAAATCAAGTTGTGAAATCATATCCACGTCCCTAATACATCCGTCAACTATCACTCCTCCCAGCTTTCTTTTAGCACAGTAAGATATCATTAACCCGCCAAATATTGACCGACTCATGCCCCCGCCTGCATCTATAACAATAACATCGCCTGGCTCTGCTAGGTCCAAAGCTGCATGAAACATTAAGTTATCGCCTTCAGGAACCTTTACAGTGAAAGCAGGTCCCACTACTTTTGCTTTATTGTATGGCTTTATGCTTTGATCTACTGCTGCCATTCTGTTCATGCAATCATCAATATTGGCAACAGGTATACCTTTGAAACCATCAATTAATTCTTTAGAAGGTCTCTTAAAATTCCTAATTATTTTACATCCTATATTGCTCATTTTTCCCCTCCGTTTTATTTTAAAATTTATTTTTAACCTTTAAGAATATTTTATTTTTATGTAATTAGACCTGTGCAGTAAATATGGACCGAGAACTCTTTAATTTAATGTTCTACCACTATAGATATGTTCAACTTCTATAGACTACAAATAAGATTTCAATTTATTTTCATCATTTTATTCAAATAAAAAATTGCAATGTTTTTACTATTGTTAAATTTAATTTTACTTATATTAAGTGTATTGTTTTTTTCCAAAATTGTCAATAGTTTGACATTGACATACTATGTAAGTACAATACTTACCAAATCAAGACTTGTTGCTTTAAAATCTCCTTTTTTACTTAACAAGTCTAATAAAGTAATTTAAATTTATTAAGTACATCTTTATTAGCCACATTTTCTATTACAATTTTTTTATCTACTAAAGTACTTATTACTAATCTGGCTGCAGTCAGATGTTGATTTTGAAGAGACTCTTCTCCGTAAAAAGCTGAATGAGGAGTAAGTACTACATTATTCATTTTTAACAATTCATTATTTTTATCTATTGGTTCTTTTTCAAATACATCTAAACCTGCATATTTTATTTGTCCTTGTTTTAAGGCTTCTATTAAATCTTCTTCGTTTATTATGGGACCTCTTGCAATATTAACTATCATTGAAGTGTTTTTCATTTTACTGAATGCTTCTTTATTAAAAATATGGTGTGTTTCTTTATTTAGTGGCACATGTATGGATATGATATCTGACTTGTTTAACAATTCATTAAACGAAACCTTTTCTACGCCGTAATCTTCATATACTTGATCACTTACATATGGATCGCAGGCTATAACTTTACTTTTAAAACCTTCTTTAAACAAAGTAGCCATTGGCCTTGCAGATCCTCCAAAGCCATATAATCCTAAAACTAAATTTGATAGTCTTCTAGGCATATACCCTTTTGCTTTAGGCCAATTACCTGCTCTTATACTAGAATCAAAATAATTAACATTCCTAAGCAAATTTAAAATCAGCGCTGTGGCATGTAACACAAGTTCCTCAATACAAAATCCCGGCATAAAATATACAATTTTATTGTATTCTGTAGCAGCCTCTAAATCGACCGAATTTACGCCTATTCCATACCTTATTACTGCTATGCATTTTTCTAACGAGCTAATTACCTTTCTTGTTATCGGTGGATTTCCGCAACAAAGTATTATATCTGCATCAGAAGCAGCATTAATTATTTGTTCTTCGGTTTTACAATCAGCAAATACTAAATCAATACCATGCTCTTCAAGATGTTCTTTTTCGGCTTTAAAAAGCTCTAAGCCTCCAAGATAAACATAGTCTACAATAACTACTTTTCTCATTTTATTTCCTCCTAGTAAATCTATTTTGAGCATTATTAAATTATATTTAATTATGTTATAATTAATTGTAAATAGTTTACTGTTGAAAGTCTAATTGCTTATTATTTATAATAACTATTCCTATTTAGCTATACATATTGCGAAGAAAGGGAGGAAAAATCTATGACTGACAATTACAATTATTTTTTAGAAATAGAAAAGCAGAGGAATATAACTAAGGCTGCCGAAACATTATTTATTAGTCAACCCTCCTTAAGCAAGTATTTAAATAAACTAGAGAGAGAATTAGGTGTTACCTTATTTGACCGAAGTGTATCACCATTAAAGCTTACTAGAGCTGGTGTTCTATATTTAGATTACATAAACAAACGAATACAACTGGATAATTACTTTAAATCAGAATTAGAAAAATTCAAAGATCCTTACCAAAAAATCAATATAGGAATCACTACTTGGCGAGGGCCTTCACTAATTCCTCCTATTTATGGATACCTTCTTAATAAGTACCCAAGTTATTCAATTGAATTCAAAGAAGGTGCAGGCTCCTATATAAAACAACTGCTTGAAAACAACAAAGTGGATTTTTGCTTAATGAATTTAGCTAATGACACTATTAATATTAATTTAAGCTATGTAACTTTGGAGAATGAAGAATTGCGTATTGCTATAAATAAGAATAATTCTTACGTAAAGCAATTATTGAAAAATAATAGTAATGAAACTGAAATAGATTTGAAAAAACTGGAAGGTGAAACATTCATCATGCTTCAAGATAATCAAAACCTTGCAAAAAAATCATATGCCTTATTGAATTATCTAAATGTAAAACCTAAGAAGATAATAAAAACAACCAACTTAAATACAGCACTAAGTATTGTAGCTAATAATCAAGGGGTCACATTTTTTCCTTATTCAAAAATTATTCAACCAAATATAAATAGTAACATTGCTAGTTTTACAATAAAAAGGAATGAAGCAATAATACCATTTGCTCTTATATATAAAAAAGACATTGAATTTACAGATGCATGCAAAAAGTTGATTAATTTCATTTTTTCAATATATAAAGTAGAAGCAAATACTATATTTTAACTAATAAGTATTTCAACATTAAGAAAGGCTTCCATTGGAAGCCTTTCTTAATGTTGAAAGTCTATATTAAGGTATAGTAATATCTTTCTAAACAATAAAAAACATGGTCTACAGAGCTTTCCTTATCCCTAATAAACCATGTTCCCTTATAATACTTTATTTACATAATTATGTAACCCAAATAAACTTCTTTCCTTTTTCAAATAAACTCCTTTCACAAATCCCCCTCAAACCCTTGAAAATACTGGCTTGTTATTCTCTTCCAATTTCCCATTTAATTCCTTTTTCCTT
>Ga0134092_1002306_pt1 | contig 14828 bp, 9 predicted proteins | sample 3_6taG_FD_94454 | JGI IMG/M metagenome (GOLD analysis project Ga0134092, IMG submission 94454) | Switchgrass degrading microbial communities from high solid loading bioreactors in New Hampshire, USA - 3_6_20_6_A3 metaG | ecosystem: Engineered > Bioreactor > Semi-continuous > Anaerobic > Digestate... | reverse complement strand
GGATTGTTGTGGCAGAATATACCGGCATTTTCCTTGTAACCCGGCGGATATGATGAGATCTCACCCAGCTCCACATGGTATCTTGAATAAGCAGGATTCACCAGCACCATGCCATGCTTAGTATCAAGATATTTCCATGCGGAATCCAGCGCCTTCTCAGCTTTGCCGTCTTCTACACCGATCCCGGCCATTACACAGAAGCCCTGAGGTTCGATGAATATCCTGCCCTCTTCATTTTCCCTGCTTCCGACTTTGTTCCCGAAATCATCATAGGCTCGCAGGAACCATTCTCCGTCATATCCGTATTTCAAGACCGTTTCTTTCATTTCCCGGATGTATTTTTTTGCTTTTTTTGCTTCTTCGTACATGCCGATATTTTCGCATATCTTTACATACTCGCTGCCGATGAAGACAAACATGCCTGCTATCAGTACGGATTCGGCTACCTTGCCGTCTTTGCTGGTTGTGGTCTGGAATGATTCATCCGGCTCCGTCGAGAAACAGTTGAGGTTCAGACAGTCATTCCAGTCGGCCCGTCCGATCAGAGGCAGTCCATGAGGACCAAGATTGTTAACTACATGATAGAATGACCGGCGCAGATGGTCAAACAGACTGGCCGCCTTTGATTCATCATTGTCATAGGGTACTGTTTCCTCAAGGATATTGAAATCACCGGTTTCTTTTATATACGCGGCAGTGGATAATATAAGCCACAGAGGATCGTCATTGAAGTTGCCGCCGATCTCATTGTTGCCTTTCTTGGTAAGAGGCTGGTACTGATGGTATGCCCCGCCGTCTTCCAGCTGGGTCGCAGCAAGATCAAGGATCCTTTCTCTGGCCCTTAACGGTATCTGGTGCACAAAACCCAGAATATCCTGATTGGAGTCCCTGAATCCCATGCCTCTGCCAATGCCTGACTCAAAGTATGATGCGCTCCTGGACATATTGAATGTTACCATGCACTGATACTGGTTCCAGATGTTCACCATGCGGTTGAGCTTCTCATCGTTACTGCAGACGGTATATCTGGAAAGCAGATCGTCCCAGTACTCCTTCAATTCATTGAAGGCCTCCTCGACCTGCTGTACTGTTGCGAATCTTGCCTTCATTTCCTTTGCTTTTTTCTTGTTGATCACATTCGGAGCTTCCCATTTCTCATCCTGTTCATTTTCGACATATCCCAGCACGAACACGATGTCCTTCTGACCGCCGGGCTGCAGTGTGATATCGAAGCTGTGAGATGCTACCGGCGACCATCCGTCAGCTATCGAGTTGCCCGATTTGCCGTCGATAACAGCCTGCGGTGCGTCAAATCCGTTATATTGTCCGATGAAGACATAACGGTCGGTATCAAATCCGTCCGCTTTGATGTTTGATGAGTAGAATGCATAATGATTACGTCTTTCTCTGTACTCTGTTTTATGGTATACAGTGCTGTCCTCATATTCAACTTCACCTGTGCTGAAGTTGCGCTGGAAGTTGGTCATGTCATCATAGGCATTCCACAGGCACCATTCGATGAACGAAAACAGTTTGATTTTCTTATTCCCGCTGCTTTTATTCGTTATCGTGACCTTATGTACTTCCCCATTGAAATTCTGCGGCACGAAAATCAGCACCTCGGCTCCGATACCGCCGTGCTCGCCGTATATGCGTGTATATCCGAGTCCGTGCCTGCATTCGTATTTATCCAGCTTCCTCTTTACCGGAGCCCAGCCCGGTGACCAGAAGTCGCCGTTTTCCTCCCGGATATAGAAATACCTGCCGCCATTGTCGACTGGTACATTATTGTACCTGTATCTGGTGATCCTTCTAAGTCTGGCGTCCTTATAAAAGCAGTATCCGCCTGCCGTATTGGAAATGAGCGAGAAAAATTCCTGATTTCCGGAGTAATTGATCCACGGGCTTGGCGTTTCTGGTACAGTGATAACGTATTCCCTGTTTGCATCATCGAAAAATCCGAACTTCATATGAACCTCCGTAAGAACTTTTTGTAACCTCTGCCGGCATTCAGACCCGCTGCCTTTCCTTTCCGCCGCTGCCGGCCTTTTATAATCACCGGACCATATTTTCGTCCAATTATTATAAAAAACCGTCAACATATACTGCCCTGATAATACCATATACAGCTTTTAAATCAACAGGGGCAGGAAAAATTCCCACCCCTGTCCAATTCCGAACATCAAGGTCCTTTTTTATTTGCCTACCTTTGCACGCCATTCGTCATACTGTCTCTGCATTTCAGCTATCAGTGCGTCAACTCCGGAATCCTTGAGTTCCTGCTCGAACTTCTTGACTATAGGATCTACATCAACAGCACCGCACATGAGCTCTCTGTTGTATGTGGTTACAACGTTCTTGCAGGCGGAAGACTGTGTGCTGACAGGCTCTTCGTTGAATACGAATCCGAGGCTGTTCAGAATGAGGCCCTGATCGTTGAATGCCTTGAATTTTTCCCACTTGTCAAGATCTTCGTTGTCGAGCAGGAGATCCTTGAACTGGTCGCCGTATCTCCAGCCGGGACCCATGTTGTATCTGTCTATACCTTCCTGAGTCTGAGTGATCCTGCCGTCTGCATTTACAGTGTAGTGAACGCCTTCGATACCGAAGTTCAGCATATTTCTGAGCTTAGCGTCGGTGTAGAGAGCTTCTATGAACAGGAATGCTCTTTCAGGATTTTTGGATGCTGCCGGGATAGCCAGCAGAGCACCTGTTGTTTCACGGTTGGACATAACCGGTTTGGTCATGTCTACCTGTACCCACTCAATACCGGTGCTTGAAGTCATTTCAGCATCTTTTCCGGGCTTGAGGGACTGCTCGACTGCGAAGAACTTACCGGTCTTCATCTGCTCAGCAGTATTTTCCATGGTAGCTGCATCAGGATGAATCCAGCCCTTCAGGTAGTACTCACGGAGCTTCTTGTACATGTTGATGGATTCGGGTGCAAGGAAGTGGTTAACAATGGTGTTGTCCCTGTTGTCAGGATACAGAGCGCCGGGAACGTTATCATCGCTGATTCTGTCCCAATCGAGGAACTGGAACGGTGAATCGCCGCCAACTACGAGCAGAGGAGTGATGCCCGGCTTCTCTTTCTTAACTTTGTCAAACCAGGGCTCCAGGTCTTCCATCGTCTTGATTTTAGAAATATCTATACCAAACTCGTCAACAATGCTCTTCATGAGCAGGTATCCCCAGTTGTGTACTTTTTCCTTGTTGGTGGGAACAGCATAGTTTATTCCGTTCAAAGCTGAACCGTCAACAAACTCCTTGCCGCAGATCTCATAAATTGTCGGATATTTTGCAAGGTAGTCGTTCAGAGGCAGGAAGTAACCTGCTGCAGCATTTTTGTAGTAGTTGGCTGCCCAGTTGGCTGTGAAGCAAATATCGAATGCTTCACCGGAAGCCAGCATGGTGTTGATCTTCTGTTCATAGGGATCGCCCCAGCCGTAAACCTGCAGGTTCAGTTTGATATTGAGCTTGTCAGCCATATATTCGTTGATCTTTTCCATGACAAGATCAGTATCAGTTTCCTGCTTGTTGCCTACGAGAGTCATTGTGAGCTCTACGGTGTCCTTCGGAACGCTCGATACCGGTTGTGTTGTGTCACTGCCGCCGGTTGTGTTGTTGGTTCCTCCGGAAGCAGCAGGCTGGTTGTCGCCACCGCCGCTGCTTGCGGGTTGCTGTTTATCGCCGCAGCCTGTCAGCATCAGCGACAATGCGAGTACCATTGCCAGAGCAAGGCATAAATACCTTTTCATACTGCGCATAGAAAAATACCTCCTAGAAATATAGATTTTATATGATAAACCAATGCCGCCATACCTGTCGGCACCGGTGATATCATCCCTTTACCGCACCGACTGTCAGACCCTTCACGAAGTATTTCTGGAAGAACGGATAAGCCAGAACGATGGGACCTATCGAAATTACTGCGATGGCCATTCTCAGGCTTTCGCTGGGAAGATTTGCCAGGATCTCAGTCATATTTGATATCTGGTTACTGTTGTTGAGCAGATTCTGTACTGCTACAAGGGTCTGGTACATAAGATACTGTATATTGTAGTTTTTGCTGTCGTTGACAAATACCATGGCCAGATAAAAATCGTTCCAATAACCGAGGGTGCAGAAAAGTCCGACAGTTGCAAGGCCTGCTTTACACAACGGCAGCACTATTGTGAAAAATGTCCTGAACTCACCGGCCCCATCTATTCTGGCTGATTCAATGATGGACTCGGGGATAGTCGTTTTATAGAATGTCCTCATTATCATCATGTACCATGTATTCATCAGGTACGGGACGATCATGATCCAAACTGATTTTCTTATCGGTATCAGCTGAGTGTATACGATATACCACGGAACCAGGCCTCCGCCGAATATCATCGTAAAGAATGCAAAGAAGGCAAATTTGTTTCTGTATTTAAACGAGCTTCTTGACAGCGGGTATGCATACATCGTAATTACGAAAAGGCTGAGCAGCGTGCCTACCAATGTGACGAATATCGATATCCCATATGCCCTCCAGATCGCATCGCCTGCCCTCATCAGGTAATTATATGCTTCGCCGCTGAACGCCTTCGGAATGAACTGATAACCGTACTCCCTTATGGATTCCTCGCTGGATACGGATATTGAAAGCACCAGCACCACAGGTGCGATACATGTCACAGAAATTATAATGAATAATATATTGAATATCACATTGGATACAGCGCTGATTTCATTTTGCTTTCTGACTCTTTTCGCTCTCAACATGACAACCCCCTTAGAACAGAGCGCTTTCCTTATCTATTTTCCGTACTATCAGGTTGGCGGTGAAAACGGTTATACACCCGACAACCGCCTGGTATGTGCCTGCTGCCGAAGCCATTCCCAGATCATTGGTATTCCTGAGAGCCGTGTAGACATAGGTATCGATAACCTGGGTCGCAGGCTGGAGCGAACCGGCGTTCCTCGGCACATTGTAGAACAGACCGAAATCCGCGTTGAATATCCTTCCTACAGCAAGGAGCGACATTATTATCATGAGATTCTGGAGCATCGGTATGGTTATGTGACGTATCTGCTGCCATCTTGAAGCACCGTCCATGGAAGCGGCCTCATAATACTCAGGATCGATTCCTGTTATGGCAGCAAGGTAAACTACTATGTTGTAGCCCGTATATTTCCACAAATGGAAGAACACAAGTATGAACGGCCAGTATTTTGGTTCCTTGTACCAGTCAACAGCAGCTATGCCCAGAGGCTTCAGCACACTGTTGTTGATAAAGCCGTTTTGCATGTTGAGCAGTGAATGTGCCAGATAACTTACGACTATCCATGAAAGGAAATACGGAAGGAACACGACGCTCTGATAAACCTTGGACATCCTTTTGTTCCGAAGTTCCGAGAGTATTATCGCAAACGCGACCGGAATTATAAGGTCAAGTATAATGAATGTCAGATTGTACAGGATCGTGTTTCTGGTCATCTGCCACGCGTACGGTGTTTTGATGAAGAATTCGAAGTTTCTGAAGCCAACCCATTCACTTTTGATCACGCTGCTGAAGAAATTCCCGTGGAAGCGGTATTTTTTGAAAGCAATGACTACACCAAACATAGGAATGTAATTGTTTATGATCAGCATTATGACGCCGGGAAGCAGCATGACGAAAAGCGCCCAGTTTTTCCTGACTTCATGGAAGAAACCCGGCTGTTTTTTCTTCTTTGCTGCCGGATTGGTGGAGACCACAACATCCATCTGATTATCACACCTCTTCGCAAAAATAACCGTCATCATGGCAGCGTAAAAGTCCCCTGCCATATCACGGTTATATGTTATAGAAATTTAAGAGGTGGATGAATAGAATTGATTGCAAAATTGTGCACATATTTGCTTTTTATGTATAGCAAAATATTACAACAAATTATTACACATCATCTAGTTTTCCTGTTCGCGGTATTCCGTGGGCGTTACTCCAACGTATTTCTTGAACAGCTTTGAGAAGTAGTGGGCATCCGGTATGCCTACTTTTTCTGCCACTTCATATGTTTTGTACCGGACATCTTTGAGCATTTCCTTTGCTTTTTCAATCCTGAGCTCATTCAGGTAGTCAACAAAATTTTTCCCCATCTCCCTTTTAAACATCCTGCTGATGTAGTAGGTACTGACATATGCATGCTCAGCGACCTCATTGAGCGTGATCTGTTCATGATAATGTTCATGCAGGTAATCAACGGCCTTCCTGAGGACGAGCTTTATGCTCTTGTTATTGTAGTTGTTGACCTTGGACGCCACGCTGATTGCTGCTTCCTCCAGGAGTGTGTTCAGCTCTTCAGCGTTGTTGCATTTCTCAATGAGTCCGTACAAACCCGTCAGTTCATTGTACTGCATCTTTTTGCCGTCCTCGCCGGACATGAGCGAGAGCCGGATATTGTTTATCGATGTGATGGTGTTCCAGTAGAAATTCCTGATGTAATCCTTTCTTGCGGGATCTATGTTCTTTATATAGCTGAATATATCCTGGAGCCTTTCCCTGACCGCTGTTTCATTACCTGATTTAACTCCTTCTGTCAGCGCTTTTTGCAGCTTCTCCAGCATGGAATGGTCATCATATTTGAAGAATGTGTTTACATCACTGTGGAATATAATGGAGTTGCTGCCCATATAAAATTTATGCTCCAGTGCCTCCCTGCATTCGGCAAACTTCCGGGGCAGTTCCGTCAGTTCACTGCCGATGGAACTGATGGCAATAGTGACGGTAAACCCGAAGCAATTACAGATTATCTCCTGCAGGTATGTGCATTTTTTATCTATGGCCTTCAGCAGCTCTTTGTCATCATTGTGGGGCATGATGAGAAATGCTATCCCTATATTGTTGAGAGTGATATGAATCACTTCGAATTTGTCTGAAAAAACCTCATTGAAGGTATTTATAATGCCGAACTGATAAAGGTGCCTGTCATACTGGCTCATCTCGCTGCCGTCCTTGTCGTCCTCGGCATCGTTCTGGACGAGAAGCATGCAGAAGGTGCCCTGTCTGATATCAAACAGCTTGATTTTTTCCTTTATATCATCCTGATTTGTATTTATCTCATATATAACATCATACAGCAGCTTCTCCCGCAGGACCGATATGTTCTGTCTGAACATCTGGTTCAGCTTTTCGAACTCTTCAGCCCTTTCTTTCTGGAACTTCAGTTCCTTGACCGCCCTGGATATGACAGCTGTCAGTTCCTCTATCTTGGATGGCTTGAGCAAAAAGTCAGTAACTCCTATTTTAAGGGCTTCATGGACATATTCGAAATTTCTGTGTCCGGTCAGTATGATGATCTTGCTGTGCGGCACCTTTGCCTTGATTTCCTTCAGCATGGTAAGGCCGTCTGTCTCAGGCATCTTTATGTCTGTTATGATGATGTCGGGCAGGAGTTTTTTGATAAGTTCGGTGCCGTCGAGTCCGTCCGCTGCTTCCCCTACGACTTCACATCCAAAATTCTTCCAGTTGATGATGTTTTTAAGTCCCTTCCGTATTATCGGTTCATCATCGATTATCAGAACTTTATACATCCAGAACCTCCTCCCGCTCTACATTTGCTTCACACGGTACCGTTATGCTTACTTTCGTATAGGAGCCGACTTCGCTTTCTATATGCAGACCGTACATTTCGCCGTAAAAAAGCTTGATCCTTCTGTTGACGTTTTCAATTCCAATACTTCTCCTCTTGTTGCCGAGATTCTTGAAATATGTATCATTATCCATTGAAAGCCTTGCTTTCAGTTCCTCCAGTTCTTCCGGCTCCATGCCTGCGCCATTGTCTATCACTTCCACAGATACGTACCCGTCTTTTATATATGCCTTGAGCGTTATGATCCCTTTCCCCCTGTTCCTTTCTATCCCGTGATACACGGCATTCTCTATAAGAGGCTGTATAAGGAGCCTTGGAATTTTAATGCTGTTTACCTCGGGATCAACATCCTTTATCAGTTCCAGCCTGTCACCGAATCTCCTTTTCTGAAGCGATATGTATTTGTCTGCATAGGTAAACTCCTCTTCAATGGTTATGAGCCGGTCATCTCTGCCGATACTGGCTTCCATCAGGTCTGACAGGTCGGAGACCGTGCTGCTTATCTCTGGTACGTTATTGAGCTGTGCCATCCAGTTTATTGCTTCCAGAGTATTAAAGAGGAAATGCGGGTTTATCTGTGACTGAAGGGCTTTGAGTTCAGCTTCTTTTCTTGTCAGCTGCTCCCTGTATACCCAGTTGACGAGATGGTGTATCTCACTGGACATTTCGTTGAATGCCTTGTGCAGGAAGCCAAGCTCATCCTCCCTGTCGACCTGTATCTGCACATTGCTTTCTCCCGCCTGTACCATTTTCATACCGTTGACGAGCTTGTTTATAGGCTGTACGATATCAACCGCGATAAACAGCGTCAATATTGTCAGAACAACTACAACGACGATGCACAGCATGATTATTATGTATTTAAGTGATTCAGCATCTGCATACAGTACATCCAGAGCCTGATATGCAACTATTTTCCATCCTGTGCTTTCCTGTGTGATATGTGATATGAACAGCCCGGAGCTTTCATCTATGCTTTCTCCTACATCACCTTCTATGTTTTCATAGAGTTTATCCGACATGATGGTAAGATCATTATAGTCTCTGCTGGCTATGAGTTCCATTTCAGGGGTCAATATCAATATATTCCGGAGATTCCCCGTAAGCCCTTGATAAACCTGATCCAGCACTTCCTTTTTGACATGCACGACCAGAAGTCCCAGTTCAAAAAAACGATCCCTGTCGTTGATCTGCCTTACCATATATATATCCTTGACCTTCCGGCCTTCCGATGCAACATACAGGCAGGGCTTGCCCTTGAGGCCCCTGGCCTTCTCGAGCATTTTGTCGTAGGGTATCACATCACGGGAACCAGCATCGATGGTATTGTCATCCTGATAATATATCCTGCCGTCATTGGCGTAGATGCTCAGTGAACGAATCTCCGGCCTTGATATGACCACCATTTTGAGATGGCTGTTTACAGAATTTTCGTATTCATACTGTTTGAGCGGATCCTTAATTTCTCTGCTGCTTTTCAGGGCATCATATATCTTTTCTTCATAGAGCAGATCCTGGGATATCTGAGTCAGGTTACTGACATAATCATCCAGACGAAGGCTTATCATATGGAGTATGTCTCTCGAATAATCGGCGGCATTGTCCTTAAGTATGCTTTCCGAGTTTTTATAACTCAAAAAGCCGACAAGGATAAGAGGTATAAGTATCTGTATAAACAGTACCGATACCAGCTTTATCTTTATGGACAGATTCCGGTAGAATTTCAGCAAGCCCCAGAGAGATCTCTTCATAAGTTTGCAACCCCCGAAAAAAACGGTCATACTGCCGTAAACAGTCAAGAGTTCCGTCTGCAGTCCTTTACGGATAGAAGTATTTCCGGCATCAATAATCCAGAATTATACCATTTTCTATGGCCATGTCCCACATCTCCTCGGCGCTTATGCTGCCTGAAAGGAAATACGGGAACTGATCGGCAATGTATTTTTCCCATGCAGTCCTGTCTACGTATGAATCCAGCGGGCCTACAAGCGTCTTGGCATCTTCGAGCATGCGCATTCCCTTGATGGTCATGTCTCTGTATTCTATGGTATATCCGTTGAGGCTGACGTTGCTTATCATGCCGGTTTTGGATGCAAATGTGGCTGCCGACTCAGGAGATGTCAGATAGCGAAGCAGCCTGATGGAAGCCTCACGTTTTTTGACATCCTCCCATGCAGCTGTGCTCATATGGAAGGTGCCTCCTCCGAGTCCGTACACCATTGTATTTTTATGGTCTTCATAGCCTTTGATATATGGGAAGGGTATTATGTCAACTGTATTATCATTTGCTTCAAATTCGCCAATATACCAGGAACCCTGAACGATCATCGCTGCTTTCTTTTCCTTGAAAAGAACATTCCTTTCATTGTTCGAAATGGTGAAGCAATCCTGCGGGAACGCCCCCAGGTCATACAGTTCCTTTATGATATTCATGGCTGTAATGTGGCTTTGCCTGATCTTTCCGTTCTCAAACGGGAATTCGGTATCTTTCTTGCCGCCGACCAGCGGTAAGAGATTCTGATATAGATATGTTCCCTCCGCCTCAGTATTGAAAGCGATGGGTATGATTTTGTGCTTTTTGAATTCAGAAACGGCTGTCTTTAATTCATCATAGTTTTCAGGGATTTTGATATCGTATTTTTCAAACAGATCTTTGTTTACGAACATGCATTCAAAAATTATCTCGAAGGGCAGGCCGTAAATTCTTCCATTATGTGTGGTATAACTCCATCTTTCAGGGTCGAAGCTCAAATTCCAGTCCGGGTTGTCCGTAAGCAAATCGGTCAGATCAGCTACCTTTCCGGCCTTCACAAGCATCTTGATATCGGAGCCCGGCCACAAGCCAAACACATCCGGATCATTTCCCGACGCAAAATCGGTCTTGATTTTCGGCAGGAAATCCTCTCCGAAGAGCGATTCATTGATTACTGTGACATCTGGATTGCTGTTTTCAAACTGATCCAGGACATATTTCAGCGTTTCCGCCTTACTGTCGACTCCTCCCCAGCTGCAGATGAATCTGAGGGTGACATTTGATCCGTCAGATGAGCTGCCATCCGGCACAGAAAAATCAACCGGCATCTTTGTACATGCACTGGTTAAAGCTGATACAGATATCAGAATCAGTAAAGTCCGGAATACTCGTGATATCTTCATTGCGTACGCTCCTCAAAGCCTGGACCTGTGCGCATATTGACCCGTACTGATACCAGTTGTCTGCCATTGCCGTATGTATTTTCAGTTTCAGGATATGCGGTGTCCAGCTTTCATCGCATATGATACTCCTGTAAAAATCAATAGTGCTTCAGCGGGGCGATATGACGCTTTATGCCCCGCTGCAACACATCACTTCAAAGAAAATCCTGCTGTTTCTCCGTTATTGTCCCGAAGACTCAATCAGTGCCTCCTGTTTTATGAACCTGATTCCGTCCTGTTCTGCATCTACTATAATATAATCTCCGGGTTTGACACTGCCGATGAAGAACTTCTCTGTCAGCTCGTCTTCAATATATTTCTGGATGGTTCTTCTCAGGGGTCTTGCTCCATACTTGGGATCATGACCTTTTTCAAGGATGAAATCACATGCTTTGTCAGTGAATCTTATGGTTATTCCCTTGTGTGCCGCTTCATCCCGTACTTCGTCAAACATCAGTCCGACTATCTGCCTGAGCTCATCTCTGCTCAGCTCAGTGAACACGATGATCTCATCCAGCCTGTTGAGAAATTCAGGTCTGAAGGTCTCCTTCATAACATCCATGACCCTGCTTTCGAGAGACCTGTAGTTGTCGCTGCCGAATCCGACGCCGTTGGCCTTCAGCGTTGTGCCTGCATTGGAGGTCATAATAATGATTGTATTCTCGAAATTGACGACACGGCCGTGGCTGTCAGTGAGCCGTCCATCCTCCAGTATCTGCAGAAGCATGTTAAATACATCAGGATGCGCCTTTTCGATCTCATCCAGCAATATTACTGAAAACGGCTTTCTTCTGACCTTTTCGGTAAGCTGACCGCCGTCATCATATCCCACATAGCCCGGAGGTGAACCGATCAGCTTGGAAACCGTATGCTTCTCCATATACTCAGACATATCAAGCCTGATCAGGGCATCCTCGGTCTCGAACAGCTCGACTGCCAGCGCTCTGACCAGTTCTGTTTTTCCTACTCCCGTAGGACCGACAAAAACAAAGGACGCTGGTTTCTTCTTTTTCCTGAAGCCGGCTCTGTTTCTTCTGATGGCTCTCGCTACGCTTTCCACAGCCTTATGCTGGCCTATAACGCGTTTATGGAGCCTTTCCTCAAGGTTCATGAGCTTTTCGGCCTCTATTTCGGTCAGTTTCTGGACCGGTATCTTGGTCCATGATTCTATCACATACGCGATGTCCTCTACAGTCAGTATATCTTCCTTATTTTTCTCCTCAAGCTCCCTGATCTGCTGCAGCAGCTTGCACTCGCGCACCTTCAGGTCGGCAGCCTTCTGATAGTCCTCAATGGAATCAGCTGAAACAGCATTTTCCTTTTCTTCCTGGACTTTTTTCAGTTCATCCTTGAGTGCCGCCAGCTCCACCAGCCTGGTGTTTTTGAGATTTGCCCTTGAGCCCGCTTCGTCTATGACGTCTATGGCCTTGTCAGGCAGGAACCTGTCCGATATATACCTTTCAGACAATCTCACAGCTGCTTCTATGACTTCATCGGATATTTTGACCTTGTGGTATTCCTCGTAGTAATCTCTGATCCCCTTGAGGATCTCTATGGCCTCCTCAACCGAAGGCTCATCCACAAGCACGGGCTGGAACCTTCTTTCGAGAGCTGAATCCTTTTCTATATACTTGCGGTATTCATTCAGAGTCGTGGCTCCAATGATCTGTATGTCTCCCCTTGACAGAGCAGGCTTCAGAATGTTGGCTGCATTCATGGCGCCCTCAGCCTCGCCCGCACCCATTATATTGTGCAGTTCATCTATAATCAGGATGACGTTGCCCAATGATTTTGCTTCTTCAATAATACCCTTCATCCGGCTTTCGAACTGGCCTCTGAACTGGGTGCCTGCAACTATGCCGGTCATGTCCAGCAGATATACTTCCGCATTGAACAGCTTCGCCGGCACCTGATGCTTTGCGATCCTGACTGCCAGCCCTTCGGCTATGGCTGTTTTCCCGACTCCCGGCTCACCGATAAGCACAGGGTTGTTTTTTGTCCTTCTGTTGAGTATCTGCACGACCCTGTCAATCTCTCTGGATCTGCCTATAACGCGGTCTATTTTGTCCTCACGCGCCAGATCCGTCAGGTTCGTTCCATACATATCAAGATATTTCTTTTTCTTAAGCCCCTTCTTCTCCTGAGTCTTTGTGCGCGTTCCGCCCTTGTCCTTGCCGTCCGCAGGACCCTTGACCTCAGGATTGTCTGCATGGTCGTTGTTTCTGGGAAATGCCTTGCTCAGGAAGTTAAAAAACGGGTTGGACCTGCCGCTTTCATGAGTGTCCGGCGTATCGGGCTCAACGGCATTGTCGATGTCATCATCGATGCTGCCGAACAGTCCGCTCATCTGTCTGTTCAGGTTATCTATGTCTTCTTCGGTCATGCCGGTCTGTTCAATCAGTTGATTGATGGGCTGTATGCCCTGCTTTTTGGCACATGAAAGGCAAAGGCCCTCCTGTATCTGCTTGCCGTTTATTATCTTTGTTATAAAAACTACTGCATAATTCTCTTTACAAATCGAGCACATGGTCACAGTTGATCAACTCCTTTCGTGCTGTCATCCATGTTCTGTCCGCTGATGACGGTATGCCCGCCGGCGCTGGTCTGTTTTCCGGCCGCTGCTTCCGATGGTGATGGTCCGTCCACTGATGACCATCTGTCCACCGGCGATAACCCGTCTGCAGACGGTCTGTCCACAGGTGCTGCATGTTTTGCTGTGTTGCTTGTTTCATGCTCCTTATGTTATACTGCTCCTTCTGTTCCGTTGTCTCGTCTGTTTTACTTTTTTCTGCCTTTTTTACTTTTCAGTTTTGTTTTTGTCCTTTTGTTACGTTTCCTCTTTCGCTCTGTTGCCCAATCTGTTTTACTGCTCCTTATATTTTACTGCTTCATCTCCGAATTGACAAATCATGTATATTGCCTGCCTGTCTCGTCTGCATCTGCTGCCAGTTCCTTTTCGTTTTCATCATCAGATTTTCGCCCTTGTTTGCCGCCATCTTTGATAAATCGCATCTGTTCTCTGTCTCATTTGCTGAATTATCAGATCCGGAGTTCTCTGAAAGTCAAGTCTTCCTCTATCATAAAACTGACCGATACAGCTTTGATTCAGCTTTATTGCATGAGGTCAATAACCTGACAGGTCATAAACGCGGATCATTGTCTGTTCCAAGCCCGGTCAGCCGTATACATCCGCTTGCCCGGCATGCACGAGCTCATCCGTTTCATTAGTATAACACAATTCACCATTGATGGTCTACTTTTGGCGAAAACCTTTTTACACATATTTTGTAACCTATCGGTCAGCTCAGGAATATATTTATATTAGCAATAGACATAAGCTTAACATAATTGCGCAAAGACATGAGGAGGTGTTTTCTTAATGGCAGACAGAGGAGGTATACTCGGCGACTTTTTCAATGATGATTGCGCCATTTTGTTCTTCATACTTGTATTCCTGTTTTTATTCGTCGGCCCGCGCAGCCACGGATTTGCAAACCCCAGATAAGCAGGAGAGGCAACAGTTTCAAATGTAATACACGGAAAAGTTGTAATACTTTGAACAGCGATAACGACTCCATGCGATACATCTTGATTGATTCTCCCCCATCTGTGACAAGTGCAGACGATGGGGGATTTTTGTTTGGCAACAGTATGACAACGGATCCGGTGCAACAAGCTCCGGATCCGCTTTTTTCTGTTACCTGCCATCCCGTTCTGCCAGCAGGGGTTTTAAAAACTGACCAGTGTATGAATCATTATTGGCGGCCACCTCTTCCGGCGTACCCTTTGCGATCACACATCCGCCTTTGTTTCCGCCTTCCGGTCCGAGATCTATTATATAGTCGGCTGTTTTTATTACATCCAGATTATGCTCGATAACGACGACTGAATTGCCAGCATCCACCAAACGATGCAGTATGTTTACCAGGCGGTGGACGTCTGCTATATGAAGGCCTGTAGTAGGTTCATCAAGTATATACAGAGTCCTGCCGGTGGCTCTTCTCGACAGTTCAGTGGCAAGTTTGACT
>Ga0134092_1002305_pt1 | contig 14832 bp, 12 predicted proteins | sample 3_6taG_FD_94454 | JGI IMG/M metagenome (GOLD analysis project Ga0134092, IMG submission 94454) | Switchgrass degrading microbial communities from high solid loading bioreactors in New Hampshire, USA - 3_6_20_6_A3 metaG | ecosystem: Engineered > Bioreactor > Semi-continuous > Anaerobic >... | reverse complement strand
TCAAATGTATTAATATTAGGCGAATCCGGAACTGGAAAGGAACTGTTTGCTCATGCTATACACAATAATAGCAATAGAGCAAAATATCCCTTTATTAAGGTAAATTGCGGTGCAATTCCATATGAGCTTCTGGAATCTGAATTATTTGGATATGAAGAAGGCTCCTTTACAGGTGCTAAAAAAGGAGGAAAGATTGGAAAAATAAAAGCTGCAGATGGGGGAACAATTTTTTTGGATGAAATAGGGGATTTACCTTTAAACATGCAGGTTAAGCTTTTAAGATTTATTCAGGACAAGGAAATAGAAACCATAGGTTCGGTCCATTCTGAAGAAGTAAATGTAAGGATTATAGCAGCAACTAATAAAAATCTGGAAGAAATGATTGAAAAGGGATTATTCAGACTGGATTTATACTACCGCTTAAATGTTGTTACTCTAAAAATTCCTTCATTGAGAGAAAGAAAGGAGGACATACAGCTTATATCCAGATATCTAATAGATAAGATTTCAAAGAAGAATAACATAAGAGTAGAAGGGATATCAGATGATGCATTGGAGTTATTAAAGAAATACAATTGGCCTGGAAATGTAAGGGAGCTTGAAAACGTAATAGAAAGAGCTATTAATGTTTTAGATGGAGAAACCATAATTAAACCAAAACATTTACCCTTCAATATTAGAGGTATAATGAGTAATAAGGTAGTGAGAGAACTAAAAGAAGTTATTGAAGATGCAGAAAAACAAGCTATTATAGATAGTCTCATGATATGTAAGGGAAATAGAACTTTAGCAGCAAAAAACTTAGGCATTAGTCGTACAAGCTTATATGAAAAAATGGCAAAATACAAAATAAGATATTGACATTAAATTATCAAAATATTCATGAAAAGTTACACTTAAAATAATTTTTTTAAAAACTGTTAGGAAAACCTAACAATATTTTGAGTAAATTAATGGCATTGTAATCAAATACTAACACTTTAATAATATAAAAGGCAAAAAAAGTATTTTCTTGGCATTGATTTTATAATTATTTAAATGAGTATAGAATTTTGTACATAAAAAGCTCTATACTCATTTTTTTATTTTGGCTTTATTTAGAGCAATATAACTATTTTAAATGTATTTAGTTTAAAGTAGGCATAAAATTTGCAATACATAAAACTGAATAATTTTATAAGGGGGAATGAATATGTTAAAGGACAAGGTGTGCATAGTAACAGGAGCTGCCAGTGGCATAGGGCTAGCAGTTGCTGAAGCCTTTTCAAAGGAAGGTGCTAAGGTAGTAATGGCAGACATAAATGAAGAAAAATTAATTGAAGAAGCAGAAAGAATAGGACAGGAGTATTTTAAATGTGATTTGAGTAAAAGGGAAGATTGTAAAGCTTTAGTTGACTTTACTGTGAAAAGGTTTTTAAAAGTAGACGTACTTGTTAATATAGCAGGAATACAAACAGTTTCTCCAATTGAAGATTTTCCTGAAGATAAATGGGATTTTATGATTTCCTTAATGCTAACAGCTCCATTTTTACTAACTAAATATGTATGGCCTTACATGAAAGAACAAAATTGGGGTAGAATTATAAACTTAAATTCAATTCATGGACTAGTTGCTTCAGAATTTAAGGTAGCATATGTTTCTGCAAAGCATGGATTAAGTGGACTTACAAAAACAGCAGCATTAGAAGGTGGTCCATATGGTATTACAGTGAATTCAATTTGTCCAGCTTATGTTAGAACTCCATTACTAGAGAATCAAATTGATGCTCAAGCTATGTCCCATGGAATATCACAGAAAGATGTAATAGAAAAAATAATGTTGCAGAAGTCAGCAGTCAAAAAATTAATAGAACCTAAGGATATTGCAGATATGGTTAAATTTTTATGTTCAGATGCAGCTGCATATATTACTGGTGCAACATTAACTATAGATGGTGGATGGACTGCTGGTTAAATAGTTTGATGAAAGTGGCATAGATTCAATTTTAAATTATTTATCTATAGTATTTTATGGTTAACACCGAATCTAGCCATTTCAATATATAAATATGGGAGGATGAATTTATGTCAAACTTTATAACAAGTGATGGAATTAGATTATATTATGAAGAAAAAGGAGAGGGTAAACCTATAGTGTTTATTCATGGTTGGACAGCAGATCACACTGTATTTAATCCTCAAGTGGAAGCCTTAAGCAGTGAATTTAAAGTAGTAACTTATGATTTAAGAGGTCATGGTGAATCAGATAGACCAGATAAGGGACTTACTTTAAAAAGATTTGCTACAGATTTAAGAGAATTAATAGAACATCTTAATTTAAATGATGTTATAGTTGTAGGTTGGTCAATGGGATCATCAATAATCTTTGAATATGTAAGAAACTTTGGAGTTGAGTATTTATCAAAGGTTTGTATTTTAGATATGACTCCTAAATTAATAAATGATGATAGCTGGAAATTAGGCTTAAATCATGGAACTTTTACAACCAAGGATACATTTGATGCCTTGACTGTTATGTGTAATAATTGGATGGATTTTGCAAAGGAATTTGCAGCAGATGCATTGCCATATCTAAATGAAGAACAATTAATACCAATTTTTGAAGGACTTGAAAAAAATTCTCCACATGTAATGTATTCAATGTGGATTGCTATGTCTGCTAATGATTATAGAGATGTATTAGAAAATATAACAGTACCTACTTATATTGTTTATGGAGAAAAGAGTACATTATATTCTAAAGAAACAGCAGAATATATGAATTCTAAAATACCGAATTCAAAGGTAGTACCTTTTGAAAATTGTACACACTTTTTAGTAATTGAAAATCCTGAAAAATTATCCAAAGTAGTAAAGGAACTTTCTACTTTTAATTAATATAGTAAATAATAACCTCTTTGAAACTTCAAAGAGGTTATTATTTACTATAAAGATAATAAATTAAATTAATCATATATGTAATTTATTATATTGTAAAAATACAATATGATATAATAAAAAAGTCATAATTATTAAATATTGAGAAAAGAGAGGTTAATAAATATGAAATTAGAAGATATTAAGAAAATAGGAATTGCAGGAGCAGGCACAATGGGTTCAGGTATGGCTCAAATATTTGCCAGAAAAGGGTATAATGTTGTAGTAACAGATTTAAAGGATGAATTTTTGGAGAACTCAAGAAGATTAGTGTCTATATTCAATAGCAGCCTGATTGAAGAAGGGCTTATGACAGAGCAGGAAGCTGAAGAAACAGTAAAAAATATAAAATATTATACAGATAAAAAAGTCTTTTCAGATTGTGATATTATAATAGAAGCCATTATAGAAAAAATGGATATTAAGCAGGATTTTTGGAAGGAAGTAGAAGAAATAGCCAAACCTGATGCCATATTTGCCTCAAATACCTCAGGACTAAGCATTACAGGAATATCGAAAAAACTAAAAGACAAAGGAAGATTTGCAGGAATGCACTTTTGGAATCCACCGCATATTATACCCTTGGTGGAGCTGATAAAAGGTGATGAAACAAAAGATGAAACTATAGATATATTATTTGAATTAGCTAAGAAAATTGATAAGGAGCCAGTGGTTGTAAAGAAGGATGCGCCAGGCTTTATAGGAAACAGGCTGCAATTTGCAGTATTTAGAGAAGCTTTAAATATAGTGGAACAGGGAATAGCTGATATAGAGGATGTAGATAGAGCCATGAAGTACGGACCAGGATTTAGATATCCAATAATTGGGCCATTGCAAACTGCAGATTTAGGAGGATTGGATACTTTCTATTTCATATCATTATATCTATTTAATGAAATAAGTGATGCAAAGAAGCCTCAAAATATTCTAAAGGATCTGATTGATAAAAATCATTTAGGTACAAAAACTAAAAAAGGTTTCTATGACTATTCAAATGGTAAAGACGAAGAAGCTATAAAATATAGAGATAAGATGTTTTTCAAGATGCTTAAATACATTCATGAGTAAATAAAAATTAAACCCTCGAATTTGAGGGTTTAGTTTTTACTTAATTCTTAATCAAAAGTGAATTTACAATTAATTCTATGTATTTCATAGTTTTTTTCACAGCTTCATCATAGCTTATTTTTCCTTTTAGTATTCTTAAAAGTATTCCTTCGTATACAAGAGTTGTCATTTCATTTAAGACTTCAGCATCTTCCTTTCTTATGAAACCTTCATCAACACATTCATTGACTATAGTCATTCCCCTTTCATATATATTATGTTTAAGCAACATTGTAGATACATTATCAGGTTGAATTCCTAGTTCATCTGGAAATAGTTTATAGTATTGCACAATATAATCCTCTAGATCCTTATCCAGATTTGCAAAGAAAATTGCATAATATATTTCAGGGTCTTTAAAGGAATAATCGCAAAAGCATTTCCAAATTGTTAGAAACTTGTCCAATGCATCGTTTGAGTTTTTAAGGTATTCAGGTAAAGCAGAAGCATAATCCTTAATGTGCCTCATAGCTGCAAATAGAAGTAAGTGATCAAGGTTTTCAAAATAATTATATAATGTTGCACTATTATATCCAGCTTTATCAGCAACTTTTCTGATAGTTACACCACTTATTCCTTCTTCTTTTATTATTTCATCAGCAGCTTCAATAAAGTAGGTCATGATTCTTTTTTTTTGTAATTCTTTTTTGATCATACAACTCACCCAATCTGAATTAAATAAAATATTAAAAATATGCTAAATAAGTAAAATATTATATTTATCTTATTTAAAGCCACATTAAACATCTCAGTCTTGTATAAGAGCCTAATTTATACATCTGTTAATCTATATAAAAAATCCCCTTCCTTAAATAATTATACTATTAACAATATAATATGGCAATTTAACTACCGCTTATATAGAGAAAAGGGAGAAGCATTGTTAGTTTTTTAGATAAATTGTTAAAAAAAATTAACAATATAAAACTTAATATATTCATGAACTATAAAACATCTCTATATATTGAATTTAACCCATTTATTTTTTTAATAAATCTTACAATAAAAAAATTCAGAAAATAAAATTAAAAAACATGGTTGTAATATAATCATGATTATGATATATTATTGTCAAATAATTATTAATTATCAATCAAAAATAATATTAACATAGTTAAATAATAATGTCCAAATATAAATTATAATTTGCCCATTATAAGTCTAGTTTACATATCAATGAATTGATTTCGCCTAAATTAGTGTAAATAAAGTTTCTGTTTATACATAATAAAATCAACATATAATAATTTAATTAAATTTATTCTAAAAGGAGGAATGATTTATGAATTATGAAGTAATAATAACATGTGCTGTAACAGGTTCAGGGGACACTAAGGACAAGCATCCAGGAGTGCCTGTAACTCCAGAAGAAATAGCAGCAGCCGCAGTTGAAGCAGCTAAAGCTGGTGCAGCAGTTGTCCATGTGCATGTTAGAGATCCAAAAACAGGCAAATTCAGCAGAGACATCAACCTCTATAAGGAAACTGCAAAATTAATCCGCGATTCAGAAGTAGATATAATACTAAACATTACTGCAGGTATGGGTGCAGATTTTGTACCAAGTGAAGAGGATCCAAATGTAGGTGGAGAAGGATCAGACATGATATCAGTAGCAGAAAGGGTTGCTCATATTGAACAAATTAAACCAGAAATATGTACATTAGATTGTGGAAGTATGAATTATGCAACTACAGCCTATGTAGCTACATACCCTATGTTAAGAGAAACTGCAAGAAGAATACAGGCTGCTGGTGTTAAACCTGAAATAGAATGTATGGAGCTAGGGCACATATGGCAAGCTAAACAGCTAATAAAGGAAGGATTAATAGATGGTGATCCTCTGTTCCAACTTTGTTTAGGAATTCCATATGGTGCAGAAGCAACTCCTGAAATAATGATGACAATGAGAAATGCTTTACCTAAGAATGCAATATGGGCATCTTTTGGTATTAGTAAAATGCAAATGCCAATGGTTGCACAAGCTGTGCTATTAGGTGGAAATGTTAGAGTAGGCTTAGAGGATAACTTATATTTAGAAAAAGGAGTTTTGGCAACTAATGGACAACTTGTAGAAAGAGCAAAGGAAATTATTGAAAGGATGGGTGCTAGAGCTTTAACACCTGCTGAAGCAAGGAAAAAACTTAAACTTGTCTAGTTATTAAAAGAACGGAGGGATATTATGTTTATATCTAAAAATGATATTAAAACAGCAGCTATTGTAGGAACTGGTGTAATAGGTTCCGGATGGGCAGCAAGAATGCTCCACAGGGGAATAAATGTTGTGGCAACAGATGTTAGTGAAAGCGCGGAAGTATATTTAAGAGAAGTAATTCAAAATTCAGAGGAAGCTCTACAAAGGGTAATTCCTGTTCCAGAACATAAAAAAGGTAAACTTATTTTTACTAGAAGTTTAAAAGAAGCTGTAGAAAATGCTGACTATATTCAGGAATCTTCTCCAGAAGTTGAATCAATAAAAATTCCATTGCTAAGTGAAATTTCAAAATATGCAAAGCCAAATGCAATAATTGGTTCTAGTACTTCAGGACTTTTACCATCCAGATTACAGTCAGAAATGGTTAATCCTGAAAGGTTTGTAGTTGCTCACCCATTTAATCCAGTATATCTGTTACCTTTAGTAGAAGTGGTTGGTGGAGAAAAAACATCACCAGAAGCAATACAAACAGCTATGGAATTCTATGAAATGATCGGAATGAAACCACTTAAAGTAAGAGTTGAAATTGATGGTTTCTTGGCAGATAGATTGTTAGAAGCTTTATGGAGAGAAATATTACATTTAATAAATGATAACGTTGCCACAACTCAGGAATTAGACGATGCGATAGTTTATGGAGCAGGTATAAGATGGGCTATCATGGGAACAAACTTAATATATTGGTTAGCAGGCGGTAAGAACGGAATGAGGCATTTTATGAAGCAGTTTGGCCCTGCATTAAAACTGCCATGGACAAAACTGGAAGCTCCAGAGTTAACAGATGAATTAATAGAAAAAATGGTAGAAGGAACAAACGAACAGGCTAAAGGATGGGACTTACGTGAATTAGAAAAGTTAAGAGATAACTGCATAGTTTCAATAATGGAAGCTTTAGCAGAATACGATTATGCATCAGGGAAAATTTTAAACAAGGATAGAGAGATTCAAAAAGAAAGGCTTCTAGGATAAAATATGTAACAACCTGAACTTATTGCTGATAATTAATAGCCCTTTTTAAATATTAAACCTGTATCTAAAAAGGGCTATTTATAACATGGGGGTGAAATAATGGGTGAATTAATATTTGCATTGTTTATTGGAGCTTGGATGGTTTTTGTAGGAGTATTTATGAATGTTTATTTGTCTAAAGAAGAAAAAAGAGTAATAGATAGAAAAACCAGTTAAATGATAGAAAGGAGATGTGAATAATGAGTATATATACTATCGGAGTTATCATAAGTATAATTGCATACATAATAATCGGTAATTATGCAGGAAAATCTGTTAAAGATGTTGATGATTATTATGTAAGCGGCAGAAATGCACCTACCATATTAATAACTGGAACTCTATTTGCTTCAATGCTTAGTACAAACGGTTTTATGGGCGATACTGGATGGACTTATACAGGTCATATAACAGCTATGATAATGATCAATTCCCTATGCGCTGCAGGATATATATTTGGACCTCTATTCTTTGGAAGATATATAAGAAGAGTGGAAGCTATTACAATGCCTCAGTATTTTGGAGACAGGTTTAATAGTAAAAGAATTCAACAATTAGCAGGTATAACAACTATAATTTCAATGACAGCTTACCTATTAGCAGTGCTACAAGGAACAACATTATTAATGAAAGAATTAACTGGCATGTCATTATTAACGTGCTTACTTATATCATGGGTATGTTTTACTTCATTTACATTTTATTCAGGGTCATCTGGTGTTATATTAACAGATACAATCATGTTTTTAATTTTCCTCGGAGCAACAATAATAGCAGGGCCTTTTGTTTTTAAAGAAGCTGGAGGATTATCAAACCTAATACCAAATTTATTAGCCAGTCCTGATGCTCCATCGAATATTTTAGCTTATCATGGAAATTTGGATGGAGGTACAATTTTTGATGCAATGTCATATATGATTACTATTGGTCTTGTATGGCTAGTCACTGTTTCAGTAAGCCCATGGCAGGCAAGTAGAAACTTAATGGCTAAGAACGAACACGTTACTTTTAGGTCTGGAGTACTGGCAGCTATTTGTACAATTTTATTCCTGACTTTCCTATATCTAATTGCAATATCCATGATTTTAATAAATCCAAATATAGACCCTGTAGAAAACGTAATGATATGGGCATCATTTAATATAATGCCTAAAATTATAGGTGTATTAGTTCTAACCGGTATAATGGCCGCAGGACTCTCATCAGCATCTACTTTCCTGTCAGTTACAGGTTTCAGCGCTACTAATGATGTTTATGATTTTAAATTTAAATCAGACAAACAACAGCTATGGTTCAGCAGATGGGTAATGCTTGGAATATCATTTATTGCATTAGTTCTAGCATACTTTAATCCTCCTGCTATTAGAATAATTTCCTGGTTTGCAAGTACTATAATTGCTGCATCATGGGGACCAGTTGCATTCGCGTCTGTCTGGAGTAAAAAGATTACTGAAAGAGGTGCCTTTTGGGGTATGCTTTTAGGATTCTTAGGCCAACTTGGTGCAGAAACTGTTACCAGATTTACTTCAATAAGCTTATCAGGATTTTTCCATCCTTTCTTCATAGGTATATACTTAAACTTGCTAGGAATATATTTTGGAAGTAAAACTTCTACAGTAACAAGTGAAGAAATAGCATATTATGAAAAAATGCATGTTATTCCTGAAACAGAATTAGATCCAAAAGACTACAAGCGCGATAAACTATATGGAAGAATATTGATAACATCAGGAGTATTTATATCAGCACTAATGATTATATACTGGGTAATACCTTATATGAATGCTGCATAAGTAGTATCTGCAAAATACATTTGACGAGAGGTGGTAAGGAATATGAATCTAAAACCGCTACTTGCACCAAATAGTGTAGCTATTATTGGAGCTTCTAATAAAGAAGGGTCTTTAGGATATGATACAATTCGAATGATTAAAAAGAGTGGGTATAAAGGAGAAGTCTACCCGATAAATCCTAAGTATGAAGAAATATTAGGGTATAAGGTATATCCAGATTTAAAATCCATAGGGAAACCAGTTGATACTGTAGTACTTTGTATTGCAGCTAAAAGAGTGGAGGAACAGGTTGATCTGGCAATTGAAGCTAAAGCAAAATCATTAGTCATATTTGCTAACTGCGTTCTGGAAGGGGATACTACTCCTAACTTAGAGGAAAGAATAATTGAAAAATGCAAAAAAGCAAATATCCCATTGATGGGACATAATGCTATGGGATTTTATAACAATGACATAGATTTAAGAGTATGTGGATTTGATGCTCCAGATGAAGGAACTAGAGGAAATGTAGCGTTGATATCACAGTCTGGATCGGTTTTCAGCACAATTGGACATAATGAACCGCAACTTAAGTTCAATCTTATGGTTGCTACAGGCACAGGACAGATAACTAGTTTATCTGATTATATGATTTATGCTTTGCAGCAAGAGACAACTAAGGTTCTGGGGATATATATGGAATCTGTAAGAAAGCCCCAAAGATTTAGAGAGGCTTTACAATTGGCTGCTGAAAAAAGAGTTCCAGTTGTAGCTATGAAAGTAGGAAAATCAGAGTTAGGAGCAAAATTCGCAAAAAGCCATACTGGTGGACTTGCAGGAGATGACGATGCAATTCAGGCTGTATTTGACCATTATGGAGTAATTAGAGTGGACAGTCTATGTGAAATGGTAAATACACTGCTTTTATTCAGCTACTATTCTGAAATTCCTAAAGGTGGATTGGTAGCTATTGCTGATTCTGGAGGGGAGCGTAATCTACTTGCAGATGATGCTGAAGCTATAGGGCTGGAATATGCGAAGTTATCTGATGAAACTATGAAAAAGCTACAGGACATACAAGAATATGGACAATATGCTAGCAATCCTCTGGACCCATGGGGGACAGGCATTAATTTTGAAAAAATTTTTGGTGATTCATTATCTGTTATGTTACAGGATGATAATGCTGCTTTAGGCATTATTTCCCAAGACCTACGAGATGGATATTATTTATCTGAAGGATGTATAGCTGCTTTAAAACAAGGAAAAAATGAGACTGGAAAACCTGTTGCATTTTTGACTAACTTTAGTGGAACAAGAAGGTCTGAGCTTACTAAGAATGTAAACAGTTTTCATGCACCAGTACTTATGGAGACAAAACCAGCATTAAAGGCAGTCAAAAACTTCTTCAGTTTTAGAGACTTTAAATTTAAGGAAATGACAAACAAGGAATTAAAACTATCGGAAGAAGCCATACTATTGCTAGAGAATAATGATGTATTGCAAGAAGCAGATTCAATGTTTGTTTTAAAAGATCTAGGCTTTCCGGTAAATGATTTTGTCAAGATTAATTCGAAAAGTGACCTGGAAGGATACAAGAATAGTTTTGAATATCCTGTCGTGCTAAAGACTGCTGCTGAGGGAATTCTTCATAAAGCTGATGTAGATGGAGTAAAATTAAATATTAAAGATTATGATGAGCTGGAAAGAGCTTACACAGATATGTCTAATAGACTTGGAAATGCTGCTATAGTTACAAAGATGTTGAATTATGATCTTGAAGTAATATTTGGTATGAAGACTGATCAAACTTTTGGACCATTAGTTATTATTGGTGCAGGGGGAATCTATACAGAACTATTAAATGACAAAATAGTATTATTGCCAGAATCATCAAGAGAAGAAATATTGCAAAAATTAGAAGCTTTAAAGACCTATAGGTTATTAACTGGATATAGAGGTTCTCAGCCTGTAGATATTGACAGATTTGTAGATATAGTAATGGATTTTTGTCAAATTGTTAAATATTTAAGTCAATGGGTAAAAGAGATAGATATTAATCCTGTTGCTGTTGTAAAGGATAAGATAGTAGCATTAGACTCTTTAATAATATGTAAATAATTAAGCTCTTATTAGCAATGAAATAATGTTTTTATACAATACCATAATCATGATTGTAATATAATCATGGTTATGGTATTATAAAATTACAGAAATTAATATTAGCAGTTAATATTATTATGTGTGCAATCAAGAAGAGCCAGATATGGTTCTAGACTTAGATGGATAGTGGTTTAAGTTTAGTTTATAAAAGATGAATATTGTATTTAATTTATATGAAGGGAGTGTAATACATGAAATTAGAACTAGGCAATTTCTATGTAAAAGATATAGTATTTGGAGAAAAGACATCATATTCTAATGGAATCCTAACTATAAACAAGGATGAGGCACTTAATGTAGTTAAAGAAGATGAACACATAACTGAAGCTGAATTATACATAGTGAAGCCAGGAGATAAGGTGAGATTGGTACCAGTAAAGGAAGCCATTGAGCCAAGAGTTAGAGTAGATGGAGGTCCGGTATTTCCAGGCGTAACAGGAGATCTAATGCAGGCAGGGAACGGAAGAACCCATGCATTAAAGGAATGTAGTGTATTAGTTGTGGGAAAACACTGGGGTGGATTCCAGGATGGTCTTATAGATATGAGTGGTGAAGGTGCTAAGTATACTTATTTCTCACAGCTCAAAAATATAGTACTTGTTGCTGATACAGATGAGGAATTTGAAAAAAGAGAGCAGCAAAAGAAGAATAGAGCCTTAAGATGGGCTGGTATGAGACTTGCAGAATACATAGGTTCATGTGTAAAGGATATGGAACCAGAGGAATTAGAAGTATTTGAATTAGACCCAATAATTAAACGTTCAAAAGAAGTAAATAAATTGCCTTCAGTTGTTCTTGTGCTTCAACTACAATCACAGATGGAGGAATTAGGATATAATGACCTGGTATATGGGTGGGATACTAATAAAATGCTACCAACATTTATGCATCCAAATGAGATTTTAGACGGTGCTGTAATATCTGGAAGTTTTATGCCTAGTTCTTCCAAATGGTCTACTTATGATTTTCAGAATTTCCCTGTTATAAGAAGGTTATACAAGGAGCATGGAAAAACAATAAACTTTTTAGGTATTATAACTTCTAATCTAAATGTAGCCTTAGATCAAAAAGAAAGATCAGCACTACTTGTAGCTCAAATGGCTAAATCCTTAGGAGCAGATGGTGCAATTGTTGTAGAGGAAGGATATGGAAATCCGGATGCAGACTTTATTGCATGTATTGTAGCATTAGAGGATGCTGGTGTGAAAACTGTGGGGTTGACTCCTGAATGTACTGGTAGAGATGGAAAATCCCAGCCATTGGTTACTCTGGATCCAAAAGCAGATGCTATTGTATCAGCTGGAAATGTTTCTGAATTAATAGAACTTCCACCAATGGAAACAGTAATAGGAGAATTAGAATCCTTATCAAGAGATGGATTTGCTGGGGGATGGTGGGGAGATGAAATACTGGGACCTTCAGTAAGAGAAGATGGCTCCATTATTATGGAGAATAACTCTATGTTCTGTGGAGATCAGGTAGTTGGCTGGTCAACTAAAACAGTAAAGGAATTCTAAAGGGGGTGCAAGGATGAAGAAAGCAATACTTTATATAAATCAATTTTTCGGGCAAATTGGCGGAGAAGACAAAGCTGATTTCGCTCCTGAAATAAGAGAAGGATTAGTAGGCCCAGCTATTGAGTTGCAAAAACAATTAGGAGAAGATATTAAGGTTACTCATACAATTATATGTGGAGATAACTATATGGGTTCTAATACTGAAGAGGCTATAAATACAATATTGGGATTCTTAGAGAATAAAGAATTTGATATATTCTTTGCAGGTCCTGCCTTTAGAGCAGGCAGATATGGTACTGCATGTGGTCATATTGGAAAAGCAGTTATGAAAAAGTTTAAGTTCCTGTTATTTCATCTATGAATGAGGAAAACCCAGGAGTTGAAATGTTCCGTCAGGACATCTATATATTTAAAGGTGGAAAAAGCGCTGCATCTATGAGAAAAGATGTTAAGGAAATGGCTGAATTCGGCAAAAAAATATTAAATGGAGAAGCTTTGTTATCTGCTGAAGAAGAAGGCTATTATGGAAGGGGAATTAGAAAACAAGTTTGGTTAGACCCTCCAGTAACTGCTGCTGACAGAGCTGTAGATATGCTTTTGAAAAAACTTAATGGACAACCTTTTAAAACTGAATTGCCAATACCACCTAAGGACAATGTACCAATAGCCCCACCAATTAAAGACTTATCAAAGGCTACAATTGCCATAGTTACATCTGGAGGTATAGTACCTGTAGACAATCCAGATAAGATACAATCAGCTTCAGCTACTAGATGGGGTAGATATAATGTTTCTGGTATGGAAAGATTAGAAAGTGGCGTATTTAAGACAATTCATGCTGGTTTTGACCCTGCAGTTGCTAACCAGAATCCTAATGTAATTGTACCTTTAGATGCTTTAAGAGCTTATGAAAAGGAAGGAAAGATTGGCAAACTACATGAATACTTTTATTCAACAGTTGGAACTGGAACTACCCAAGCAGAAGCTGCCAGAATGGCTAAGGAAATAATTGTACATCTAAAAGAGGGGAATGTAGATGGGGTTATACTTGTTTCAACCTGAGGTACCTGTACACGTTGCGGTGCAACGATGGTAAAAGAAATAGAACGTGCTGGCATACCAGTAGTTCAAATGGCCAATTTAGTTCCTGTAGCTAAATCTGTTGGTTCAAACAAGATTGTTCCAACATTCTCTATACCTTATCCGCTAGGAGACCCTTCAAGAACGGAGGAAGAGCAATGGAAATTGAGATATCACAGAGTTGGAGTAGCATTAGATGCATTGACAGTTGATGTTAAGGAGCAAACTGTATTTAAAGTTAGTATATAATAAATAAATAAAAACTCTGCTTTTATTAAAAAAGTAGAGTTTTTTATTTTTAAAAGCAATATATATTTCAGTTATAGAACAAGCCTTTCTGATAATAGACTAGTTATCAGGAAGGAGGATATATATGAATAAAAACTGGATTAAAATTGCTTCAGTATATATAGGCACTGTTATTGGTGCAGGGTTTGCATCAGGAAGGGAGATTGTAGAATTCTTTGCAGTGTATGGAGCTAAAGGAATAATTGGTATTATTATTTCAGGGATTTTATTTTCTGCAGTTGGAAGTATGCTATTGTTAAAGGTTTATAAATACAAGATAAAGAACTTAAACGAATTGGTGATGAAGCTGTTTGGAGATAGATTTAGTTTAATTCTGGATACAATAATAGGCTTTTCTCTATATACGGGCTATAGTGTCATGCTTTCAGGCAGTGGTGCAATTTTCAAGGAGGAATTAGGTCTATCTTTTAATATAGGTATAATAACCATGGTTATATTTACATTTATAGTATTCTTATTTAAGCTGGAAGGTTTGTCTGTAGTAAATACTGTACTGGTTCCCATATTGATTGTTGGCATATTGTTTACATCCATATATCTTAACATCAGAGAAGGCTTTAACTTTTCAAATGTCGAAGGGGTGGCACTGACGAGAAAGGGCAATTTTATAACCTCTTCATTATTATATTTTGGTTCCAATTCATTGATTATAATAATAGTATTTTCATCATTTCTTCCATTATTGAAAGATAAAAAAACCGCCATATTGGGAGGTGCTACAGGAGGAGCTATTTTATTTTTGCTTGGC
>Ga0134092_1002303_pt1 | contig 14837 bp, 12 predicted proteins | sample 3_6taG_FD_94454 | JGI IMG/M metagenome (GOLD analysis project Ga0134092, IMG submission 94454) | Switchgrass degrading microbial communities from high solid loading bioreactors in New Hampshire, USA - 3_6_20_6_A3 metaG | ecosystem: Engineered > Bioreactor > Semi-continuous > Anaerobic >... | reverse complement strand
CATATGATAGACTATTTGGCTTAGACAGCTAAATTGCCATCAGCCCTAATCCTTGCCATGGCTTAGGGGAATATTAATGATGGCTTTGCTGGATAATTATCGTATGGGGGAGGATCATGGTCAATAGGGTTTCTTAAAATTTTTTCTCCTATAAAAGTGACATTTTCAAGCGATAATTAACTCTATTTTAGGGTGACATTTTCAAAAGTTATTGACATATAAAAAGCTTCCAATGGCAACATTTAATAACCAAGGAAGCTTATTTAAATTATCTCGAAAAGTTAAGAGCAATACATATTTATGGGTCATTTGTTATTATTTATATAGTTATTAGTTTTTCTTCCAACAATTCCTGAATGGCACATATAATTCCTATTTTTGCATGATCATATGTTATGCCACCTTGTAAGTATGCTATATAAGGAGGTCTTATTGGTGCATCTGCACTTAATTCTATCGAGGCTCCCTGAACAAAAGCTCCAGCAGCCATTATAACTTGGTCATTGTATCCCGGCATATCCCAAGGTTCAGGAGATACAAAGGAATCAACGGGCGATCCTGACTGTATGCCTTTGCAAAATGTTATCAGTGCCTCTTTATTCTTAAATTTAATTGCCTGAATTATATCGCTCCTAGGTGAATCATATCTAGGGTTAACTTCATAGCCAAGCTTTGAAAATATTTTTGAGCAAAATACAGCCCCTTTTACCGCTTCTGAAACTACATGAGGCGCTAGAAATAAACCCTGAAAAAGTAGTCTGGTTATTCCTAATGTAGCTCCTGTTTCTTTTCCAATGCCTGGAGCTACTAGTCTATCAGCAGCCATTTCTACATACTTGCTTTTACCTACAACATAGCCACCTGTAGGTGCTATACTTCCTCCGGGATTCTTTATCAATGATCCTGCCATTATATCGGCGCCTTTTTCAGTAGGCTCATAGAAATCCATAAACTCACCATAGCAATTATCAACCATGCAGCATATTTCTGAATTTATATTTTTAACAAACCTAATGCCTTCTTCTATTTCCTTAAGACTCAATGATTTCCTCCATGCATAACCTTTGGATCTTTGAATCAACACTAATTTTGTGTTTTCATTAATTGAGTTTTTTATACCGTTAAAGTCAAAGCTTCCATCGCTTAATAAATCAACCTGTCTATATCTGATATTATAGTCCCTCAATGAACCTTGGTAGTTATTATTAATACCTATAATATTATCTAGTGTATCATAAGGCTTTCCAGTAATAGCAAGCAATTCATCTCCAGGCCTTAAGATGCCGTATAGACAAAGGGACAAGGCGTGAGTACCAGATATTATAGTTGGTCTTACCAGCGCGTCCTCACATTGAAAAATATCAGAATAGACTTTATCTAATGTATCTCTTCCAATATCTCCATAACCATATCCGGTAGAATAATTGAAATGAATATCACTCAAGCGGTTGTTCTGCATGCTTTTTAGTACTTTATATTGATTGTATTCTCTTATTTCTTCAATAATAGAAAACTGATCTTTTATATCATTCTCACATTCCTCGGCTAGTTTTATTATTTTATCATTAATACCGAGGGTATTTTTTATATAGTCCTTTGTTATAGTATGCATTTTTCCACCTTAGCCTTGTTTATTACCATTTTCATTATTCTTATCATTTTTATCAGAAAAAGCAAAGTTTACAGGTTTTTGTGGTATTAAAGTAGATACCGCATGCTTATATACTAATTGTTGTTTTCCATCTCCATCCAGTATAATCGTGTAATTATCAAACCCTCTAACTATTCCTTTCAATTGAAAGCCGTTGACTAGATAAATAATAATAGGAGTATGTTCTTTTCTGACCTGATTCAGGAAAACATCCTGCAAATTTATTGATACTTTGTTCATCTTAACCCCTCCAATAATATAATATTTGACCATACCTTATATGTAAAAAGAAAAAATTTCCTTTGACATATATATTATTATAATAATAACTCATATTTATTCTATAATAAACTAATTTTTCCTGCTGCATATCTTATTATATTTTCTGCCATAATACTCAAAGAATAATAATTATCAACACTTATCCAGAAAACTCTTTTATCATTCCTGAACCAAGTAAGCTGCCTTTTGGCATAATGTCTTGTATTCCTTTTTAAAGTATCTACAGCTTCTTCTAAGCTATATTTTCCTTCTAGGTAATCTATTATTTCCTTGTAACCTAAAGCTTGGAGAGCTGTCAGCTCTTTATTATAACCCATTTCCATAAGATTCTTTACTTCATTTACCAAGCCGTTATTAATCATTTTATCTACTCTTTTTTCTATTCTTTGGTACAATCTGTTTCTGTTCATACCAAGGCAAATATATGCATATTCATATTTGCAGGGTTGCTGCTTTGATAGCATTTGAAAATATGATATTGGCTTTCCGGTATGTCTATAAACCTCAAGAGCTCTTATGACTCTCTTTAGATCATTTGGATGAAGCCTCTTATATGAATATTCATCAACATCTTTCAGCATATGATGAACATACTCATTACCTTTTTCGGAGGCAATCTGCCTCATTTCATTACGAAAATCATCATCAATTATAGAGTCAGTAAATTCCAGATTGTTTAATAAGGAGTTAATATATAGACCTGTTCCGCCTACAATTATAGGTAGTTTACCTCTTGCGTTTATGTCTTCAATATATTTTTCAGCTTTTTCTTTAAATACTGCAACGCTAAAGTTCTCGTCAGGATGAACTTCATCAATCATATAATGCCTTATACCCTGCATTTCATCTTTTGATATTTTTGCAGTACCAATATCCATGTATTTATAAACTTGTGCTGAATCAGCAGATATTATCTCACCAAATAATTTTTTAGCTATCAATATAGATATGTTTGTTTTTCCTACAGCTGTAGGTCCAGCGATTATGCACAATTTCTGCCTCAAATTCATCACCTTATATTATTCTTTTAAATTTCTTTTCTAGTTCAGCTTTATTCATAGTTATTATTGTAGGACGACCATGGGGGCATGTAAAAGGTAATTTTGCATTAAATAACTTTTTGATAAGCTCCTCTTTTTCTTTTTCAGTCAAATTGCTTCCAGCTTTGATAGCACTTTTGCAAGCAATTTGAGTTATGGCTTTCTCATAAACCGAAGGAATATCTCCTTTTAGGTTGTCGATGGTATCCAATATTTCTGATATCATATAACCGGAAGCTGGTTCTCCTCTTATTATGGGTACTTGTCTAATGGCAATTGAATTTTCTCCAAAAAACTCAAACTCATAACCTAAGTTTGTCAATACATCACTATACTCTTCTATTAAATTTCTTTCTTTTGGTGTGAGTTCGATTATTATAGGCATCAATAATGGCTGCTGTTCTACTTTTCTATGTTTTGCTTTCTCCATAAATTCTTCATATAAAACCCTTTCATGAGCTGCGTGCTGATCAATGATTATGATACTATCTCCTGTTTGATATATGATATAGGTATTGAACAATTGTCCTACTATATGTCCATTATGATAATCTATGGCAGGATACTCTGTTGTGGTTATAATATCAGGTTTACTATTTTTAATTGATTCATAAACATCTTCTTTCTTGAAACTTTTTATACTGTTGTTGTTATTCCATTTGCTAAATGAAAAATCATTTGTAGTTTGATTTTTTGTATTTTTACTGGTTATGTTAGTATTTTCAAAATTAACCTTTTCTAAAAAATCCTCTTTAATTATTGGATGATCATCTTCTTTGAAACTCTCAGTGTAGTGTATATCACTTTTATTCAATACTTGATTTATAGCGTAATATATAAGATTAAAAATACTTCTGCTATCAGAAAATTTAACCTCAACCTTAGTTGGATGGACATTTACATCTATTTTTTCAGGATCAATATCTATATTAAGTATAGTAACTGGATACCTATTATTCATCAAAATAGTTTTGTATGCGGCTTTAACAGCTTCCTTCAACATATTGTTTTTTACTATTCTGTTATTTACGGAAAAAACAATATATGTAGAATTACCCTTTGAAAGCTCAGGCTTTGAAGTATATCCTTGTATTGTAAGCAGATCATTGGTGAAACTTACTGGAAGCATCATTTTTGCGGTTTGTGTTCCAAATATACAATGTATCACAGAAAGGAGATCACCATTTCCGGGAGTATGGAATATGACCTTATCATCAACTACATACTTTATTGAAACCTGAGTATTGGATAGCGCAATTTTTTCTACTGTATCTGTGATATAGTTCAATTCTGTTCTATCGCTTTTCAAGAATTTTAAGCGTGCAGGTGTATTATGGAATATATTTTTTACTTTAACAATTGTACCTATGGATGTACTTATTTCTTTTTTATCAAATATCCTGCCTGACTTGATTATTACTCTACTGCCAAGCATATCATCTTTAGATTGGCTTTCCAGTTCAACATCCGCTACTGCTACAATACTTGACATTGCTTCTCCTCTGAATCCAAGAGTTTTAACTTTTGACAGGTCTTCAATAGTTTTAATTTTACTTGTAGCATGCCTTTCGAACAAATAAGGAAGGTCATCTCTCATGATTCCATATCCATTATCAATAACAGAGATAAGAGATTTACCTCCGTCTTTTATATCTATGGTAATAGAAGTAGCATTTGCATCGATAGAATTCTCAACTAACTCTTTTACTACCGATGCTGGTCTTTCTATTACTTCCCCTGCTGCAATTTTGTTAATAGTATCTTCGTCTAAGCGAACTATTCTACCCATAATATCCTCCATTGTTTATATATTTAATCGAAATATGATTTAACTTTGTCTTTCAGCATGCTTATTACAGTAAGAGCTTGAATAGGTGTAAGATTGTTTATATCAATATTTTTAATCTCTTCAGCCAATTCATAGAAAACATAATTAAAAAGGTTATAACCGTCATTCCTATCTTTTTCATCTCTTTTTGCTTTTTGTTTTTTAGTAGTAGTGATTTTACTATTTTTATCTGAATTATCGAGGATATCTAATATTTCATAAGCTCTTTCCAATATTTCTTCCGGAACGCCTGCCAGCCTTGCTACATGTATACCATAACTACCGCTAATGCTTCCTCTTTTTATTTTTCTGAGAAAGATAATATCTCTGCCTTTTTCTTCTACAGCTATATAATAATTTTTTACACCTGGAAGCTTGTTTTCAAGCTCGGTTAACTCATGATAGTGTGTAGCAAACAGCGTTTTACATCCCAATTTAGTTTTGTCAGATATATATTCAACGCTTGCCCAAGCTATACTAAGCCCGTCAAAAGTACTGGTTCCTCTACCGATTTCATCTAATATTACTAAGCTTTTGTCAGTGGCGCTGTTTATTATATTAGCAAGTTCCGTCATTTCAACCATGAATGTGCTTTGACCAGAAGCAAGATCATCAGAGGCACCAACACGGGTAAAAATTCTGTCCACAATGCCAATTCTAGCATAGCTTGCTGGCACAAAGCATCCAATCTGGGCCATAAGTGATATAAGAGCAATCTGTCTCATATATGTAGACTTACCTGCCATGTTTGGACCGGTTATAATCAATAATCTATTATCTTTGCAATCCAATAATGTATCATTTGGTACAAAACCGCTCTTTAAATTTTCTGATTCTACTACAGGATGTCTACCGTTTCTAATCTCAATATCATCAAACTTACCTACTATAGGTTTAATGTACTTGTTTTTTTGAGATGCTTCAGCAAATGAACACAAGCAATCAAGGGTTGCAAGTCTATATGCAGTGTCCTGTATTCTTCCTATATGCTTTGCAATTTTCTGCCTTATGGTCAAAAAAGTATTATATTCGAGTTCTATAAGACGTTCATCGGCATGCAAAACATGCTCTTCTAATTCTTTTAATTCTGGTGTAATATATCGTTCAGCATTTGATAAGGTTTGCTTTCTTATGTAATCATCCGGAATATTATCTATATTTGATTTTGTTACTTCAATATAGTAGCCAAAAACCTTGTTATATCCTACTTTTAAAGACCTAATGCCAGTTCTCTGTCTTTCTTTTTGCTCTATTTCAATGATCCATTGCTTGCCATTCTTAGATGCCATTCTATATTTATCAATTTCTTCGCTGAAATTATCCTTAATAAGATTTCCTTCCTTAAGGCTGTAAGGTGCTTCTTCATTTATTGATTTATCAATTATATCATATAAATCTTTTAATTCATCAAAGTCTATATACAGCTTATTTAATAAAGGGCTTTTAAAATTAGAAATAACATTTTTAATGTGAGGAAGATTTACCAATGAATTCTTAAATGAAATCAAATCTCTTGCATTTGCAGAACCCAGTGCAATCCTGCTTCCTAATCTCTCAAGGTCATATATTGAGTTTAAATATTCCTTTAGTTCTTCTCTCAATAAAAAATCATTATGCAATTCTTCAACAGCATCTAATCTATTATTAATTTCTTCTACGGAAAGAAGAGGCTTTTCTATCCACTGTCTTAGCATCCTTGCACCCATTGAAGTTTTTGTTTTATCCAAAACTGACAGTAAAGTTCCTTTTTTGCTTCTATCCCTTATTGTTTCGCATAGTTCAAGGTTTCTTCTAGTATTATTATCCAGAATCATATAATTTGAAACATTATATACTTTTACTTTGTTTATGTTGGATAATGAATTTTTCTGAGTCTCGTCCAAATACAGCAAAAGAGACCCTACAGACCTAATGGATGTTTCTTCACTAAGTCCCAGGCCTTCCAAAGATTCTACTTTAAATTGAATTTTAATTCTCTCACTGCATTCATATATATCATAATATTTTTTTTCTAGTATAGTTATAGCTTTATTAGTATTTTGAAGGTTTGGATTGTCTGTGTTCAATAATATCTCAGAAGGATTTACTCTGTTTATTTCAGCCATAGCAATATTCCATTGGCTGTTATCTATTGATGTTGAAGAAAAATCTCCTGTAGACAAATCAACATAAGACAATCCAATATAATTATTTGATAAATAGATGGACATTAAATAATTATTTTTCTTTTCATCAAGCATAACACTGCTTGTAATTGTTCCAGGGGTTATAATTCTGGTAACTTCCCTTTTTACTATTCCTTTTGCTAAGGCTGGATCTTCAACTTGTTCACAAATAGCTATTTTATAATTGTTTTCGATCAGCTTGCTTATATATGTATCTGCAGCATGATAAGGTATGCCACACATGGGTGCTCTTTCTTCTAAACCGCAATCTCTTCCGGTTAATGTAATTTCTAAAACCTTTGATGCAATTATTGCATCATCAAAAAACATTTCATAGAAATCTCCTAAGCGGAAGAAAACTATTTTATCCTTGTGTTGTTCTTTTATCTCCAAGTATTGCTTCATCATTGGTGTCAATTGGGCCATATCCTCACCTCTTTCTTGTTATTACAATTATAACAAAAATATAAACATAAAAAAACCAGAGATTAACTCTGGTTGTTTATGTTATTTATCATTTCTCCATCTAGGGACCATGAATGGACATCAGTTATTTTTACATACACTAAATCCCCTATTTTTGCATTATATCCTTTAAAGTTGACAATCTTACCAGTGCGAGTTCTGCCTGTTAATACAGCTTCATTGGTTTTGCTAGGACCATCTACTAATACTTCACAGATCTTTCCTCTGTATATTTCATTGATATCCCTTGAAATATCATTCTGAACTTTTAAAAGCTTATTAAAATTCTTATGCTTTTCTTCTTCGTTTATTTGGTCTTCCATCTTAGCCGCAGGTGTACCTTCTCTCTTCGAATATATAAATGTAAAAGCCTGATCAAATCTAACTTTTCTTACTATATCCAAAGTTTCTTCAAAGTCCTCTGTGGTTTCACCTGGAAAGCCAACAATTATATCTGTTGTTAAAGCTATGCCAGGTATTGCTTTTTTTACTTTATCTACTTTCTCAAGGTATTCTTCTTTTGTATATTTCCTGTTCATTGCTTTTAAGATTTTATTGCTACCTGCCTGAAATGGAAGGTGCAGATGTTCACAAACTTTTGAACACTCTTTCATAGCCAGGATTAATTTATCAGATAAATCTTTGGGGTGAGAAGTCATAAATCTTATTCTCTCAATCCCATCTACTTCATTAACTTTATATAAAAGATCAGCAAAATCAATATTAATAGCTAAGTCTTTTCCATAGGAGTTAACATTTTGCCCTAATAGGGTTACTTCTTTACATCCATCCTGGGCTAATCTTTTTATTTCTTCGATTATGTCTTCAGGATTACGGCTTCTTTCTCTGCCTCTTACATAAGGCACTATACAATAAGAGCAGAAATTATTGCATCCGTACATAATTGTAATCCATGCTTTATGTTTTTCGTCTCTTTCAACAGGCAGATTTTCGACTATAACGCCGTCAGAATCCAGAACATCAATAAGAGTATATTTTTCATGCAATGCCTTTTCAAAAATTTCGGGAAACTTATATATATTGTGAGTTCCGAAAATTAAATCCACATGGTTGTATTTTTCCTTTATCATGTCAACAGCATGTTTTTGCTGCATCATACAACCGCAAACTCCTATTATAAGATCAGGTTTTTCTTTTTTTAAGTTTTTTAATGCACCAATATTTCCATATAATTTTAACTCAGCATTTTCTCGCACGCAGCAAGTATTAAACAAAATAACATCTGCTTCTTTACTATCCTCAGTTTGCTTATAGCCCATGGCTTTAAGCATTCCTTTTAACCTTTCTGAATCAGAATTATTTTGTTGACAACCGTATGTTATGACCTTGGCATATTTTACTCTGCCTGTTCTATTATATTCAGTTTCATTGTTTTGATATATTCTTTGTATTATTTCATTCTGCTTTGCTAATTCTTCTGGTTGTACATGAATATCTTTTGATCTTGTCATTTATTACCTACCTCTGCTTAATCTGAAACATTTTCACCTAAATAAGCTTTTCTTACTTCATCATTATTTAGAAGTTCTTTACCTTCTCCTTTAAGTTTAATATTGCCTGTTTCAATTACATATCCAATATCAGCAATGTGCAGTGCAGCATTAGCATTCTGCTCAATCAATAATATTGTAACACCTTGATTATGGATTTCTTTTATAATTTCGAATAATTCCTTAACTATTAGCGGCGCCAGTCCTAAAGATGGTTCATCCATCATTAATAATTTAGGCTTTGACATCAATGCCCTTCCTACAGCAAGCATCTGCTGTTCTCCTCCTGATAGAGTACCAGCCATTTGCCAGCTTCTTTCTTTAAGGATTGGAAAAAGGCTATATACCCAATCTAAATCTTTTTTAATATTATCAACATCTTTTCTAAAATATGCACCTAATCTTAAATTCTCAAGCACTGTAAGGTTTGGAAATATTCTTCTTCCCTCAGGAACAAGTGTTATACCAAGTTTAACAATATCCTGAGTTTTCATATTCAGCAGATTCACACCATTATAGGTTATACTGCCGCTTTTAGGCTTTACTAAACCTGTTATGCTTCGAAGCGTTGTACTTTTGCCGGCTCCATTTGCACCAACTAAAGTTACTATTTTCCCTTCTTCAACTTCAAGGCTAATACCTTTTAATGCTTCAATGCCACCGTATGCAACTACTAAATTTTCAACTTTAAGCATTATTATCCACCCCCAAATATGCTTCGATGACTCTCTGATTGTTTTGTATTTCACTTGGACTGCCATGAGCGATGGTTATTCCATAATCAAACACATAAATTCTTTGAGATATTCCCATTACTACCTGCATATGATGTTCAATCATAAAAATAGTTAAATCAAAGTCGTCTCTTATTTGCTTAATAAATTTTGTTAGATCCTCAGTCTCCTTTGGATTCATACCTGCAGCAGGTTCATCAAGCAGAAGCACTTCAGGATTTGTAGCTAGAGCCCTTGCTATCTCAAGCCTTCGCTGCATACCGTATGGCAGAGAACTTGATCTTTCATTTCTTACATCAATTAACCCTACCATTTCCAGCAAATCTAAAGATTTCTTCAACATTTTTTTATCTTCATTCTTATATTTTGGCAGTCTTAATAAAGCTTCAAACAGGTTAGATTTAATGTGTAGATGATTAGCAATCATAACATTATCCAAAACACTTAAATCTTTAAATAATCTTATATTCTGAAAGGTTCTGGCTATTCCAAGCTTAGTAATATTGTGAGGAGGCATTCGAGTTATATCTTTGCCCTTATAATATATCTTACCCTTTGTTGGCACATATACTCCTGTAATCATATTAAAAGCAGTTGTTTTTCCTGCGCCATTTGGACCTATTAATGCGACTATTTCACCCTTATTTAATACCAAATTAAAATCTTTAACAGCAGTCAAACCTCCAAATTGCATAGTCACGCTATCAGTTCTGAGCATTTCCATTATTTCTTACCCCCTTTTAGTAGAGGTTTTGTAAAGGACAAGGCATTTAATAATTTATCCCAGCTAAATTCGTTTGTACCCATAAGACCATGTCTATAGAAAAGCACAACCAGCATGAGTAATATTGAGAAAACGACCATTCTCATGCCTGCCACTCCAGGAATAACCATGAAACCTAAGTCAATAGGCTGGTCCAGGAATCGCAATGCTTCCTGAGAAATAGTAACTACAAAAGCCGATATTACTGTACCTGTGATACTTCCCATACCACCTAATACAATAATAAGTAATATGTTAAATGTCAATGTAAATTTAAACATAGCTGGGTCAATAGTACCTAATAAGTTACCTAGCAGACCCCCACCTATTCCAGCAAAAAAAGCTCCTATGGTAAATGACATTACTTTATGTTTAAACAAATTAATTCCCATGCTTTCAGCAGCTATTTCATCTTCTCTAATGGCTTTAAATGCTCTGCCATAACTGCTATTAATAAGCAAAACCATAAAAAGTACTGTAAAAGCTGCTATTCCATAGCTCCACCATAGATTTGTATAAGCGGGAATGCCCTTTAATCCTAATGCTCCGTTAGTTATATTTTGAGTATTAGTAAATATTACTCTTATAATTTCTGCAAAACCTAAGGTTGCTATTGCCAAATAATCACCTTTAAGCCTAAGTGCAGGAGCACCAATTAAGAAACCAGCCAGTGCTGCTAAAATACCTGCGAGCAGTAGTGACGGGAAAAAAGGTAATACAATATTGGCCAAAGGTGCAGCTATTGGTTCTAGAAAGAAGTTTTGTGCCTTTGCATTTACAGAAAGGGTTAATATAGCAGTAGTATAAGCGCCAATTGCCATAAAACCTGCATGACCTAACGAAAAAAGTCCGGTAAATCCATTAATAAGATTCATACTTAATCCTAAGACTGTATAAATTGCGCAAAGATTGAGTATTCTGACTATATAAGCATCCATATATTTGTCAGCAAAGAATAAAAATATTACAAGCAAAGTTAATGATATAAAAGTTAGATAATAATCTCTTTTCTTCATAAACTACACCTTCTCTGAAATTTTTTCTCCCATTATTCCCGTTGGTTTGAACAGGAGTACCATGATAAGAATTATAAAAGCAAATGCGTCTCTGTACCCTGTTAAGCCAGGTAACAAAGCTACAAGCATAATTTCACTGACTCCGAGAAAAAATCCACCTATAACTGCTCCAGTAGTATTACCTATTCCTCCAATTACAGCTGCTATGAAACATTTTAAACCAGGCATTACTCCCATCAATGGCTGTATTTGTGGAAATTTTAATCCCCACATTATACCTCCTATGGCAGCTAATGCAGAACCTATTCCGAATGTAATTGAAATTGTTCTATCTATATTTACTCCCATAAGTCTTGCTGTTTCATGATCTTTAGAGACGGCTCTCATAGCCATTCCGGTTTTGGTTTTATTGATGAGATATAATAAAATTACTAGTAATATAGCTGTTACAACAGGAATGATAAAAGTTAGCCTTTGAATAGAAATATTACCTATATACATTACTTTAGTGAACAATTCTTCGGTAGGAAAAGCTTTTGGCCTTCCACCAAAAATAACTATTGCAAGATTTTCAATCAGAAATGATGCACCAATGGCAGATATCATTATAGAGATTTTCGGTGCATCTCTTAAGCTTCTGTACGCTGTTAGTTCAACAGTCATACCAAGTAAAACGGTAAGAATGATGGTAACTGGAAAAGAAATATACCATGGTAGTCCAAAAAATACCCCAAAAAAAGCAAAATAGGTAGCCATCATAAAAATATCGCCATGAGCAAAATTTATTAATCTTAAAATACCATACACCATTGTATAACCAATTGCAATAAGTGCATAAAGGCTACCAAGAGAAATACCATTAGCCAAATGCTGCAAAAACATTTCTGATGTCATTTTTACCATATATTCACCACCTATTAATAATATATTTATTTAAATAAGCTTCCATATTATAGGAAGCTTATTTATAACAAAAGCATCAATCAAACATGGATATAAATTAATAATATAATGCATAAATAATGTTCAAATATATGCACAAATCATCAATGTGTCTATGGAAGCCGGAATTATCAAGGGTTTGACCATATTGTTTAGTTAATTATACTATAGAATTTTTATTCACACAACATAAAACTAATTCTTAAAGTTAATAAGATTTACATAATAAGATTATCTTCATCCTTGTTTTTTATTTTAGTAAGTATGTTCATTATTGTTTTTGCTTCCTTTTTTGTTAAGTCCTTAGTGTACTCTTTACCGGTGGTTTTTATTATTATTTCTTTCAAATCTTCATTTGACATATTAATTTCTTTAGCAAAAGAGAATATATCTAAGAGCTGACTTTTTGATGCGGATTCATTATTATCTTTTTGAGTTTGATATTCTACTTCTTCATAACCTGTATATTCTACTCCATATCCAGCAAATCTCAAAGCTCTTGCTATAGCCCTTGTTTCAGCTAATTCAAGTATAGCATTTGACAATACCCTATCCCTTTTTACAGATGCATTGCCTAAACCATTAAAATATCCTTTCTCTGTCCTAACTGAAGCCTGAACAACTGCTACTTCACCATCATATGATATAACTTTCGTTTCAATACTTAGATTGGAATTATCCTCATGAGCAAGTCTTAATCTTCCACCTACTACAGGGAAAAGTTTACCCTGCACCTTTACAAGTTCATCATTTCTAAAATTATTAAGCATTTGATCACCTTCAGATAATATTTTGTATTTTTATTTTTCTCAAATGCTTTAATTATATTAAAATGGGCCTAAGTAAAAATTATCTAATATTAACAACATTAATTATATATTCAAAGTTTGAGCGAATATTCTCTATATCTTTTTTGTAAGTTATAAAGACTTTTCATAATAAAAATAATAATCTTATTATTAATTGCTTTCCTTAATGTGTTAAGTTAACAATTTTGATTATATTATCTTCTAAAAATATTAATATCCTTCTTTGCATGCAATTTAACTCCGAGAATAATCTATTGACTTTACTTCAATTAAAGTATAATATATAAAATAGATTTTCGGGGCATGGCGCAGCTTGGTAGCGCGCTTGGTTCGGGACCAAGAGGCCGCAGGTTCAAATCCTGTTGCCCCGACCATTACGTTTTGATAGAATAATTATCTATAAATTTTTCAATAAAATCTTCCTTTGCTTCTCGGAATTCTAATATTTTATTTAATTTATTATTGTACCTTTCTTCTTTCCATTTTTTATTTTTTTGATACTTTTTTCTTCCCAGTCTATAAAACTTATATGGAAATATAAGCATTGACAGAAGGACTTCATATTCTTTATCGTTAATTCTTCTAATACTATCGTATTTAGAGATCAATGCTTTACACATGTCAAAGTCCCATAGAAAACTTTTTCGCCACATTATTCTTCTGATGAATTTTCCCAAGTCAATTACAGGAAGGTCATATAAACAGCTCTCAAGATCTATTATATAATACTCATTGTTTTTGCTTTTTAATATATTTTGATAGTAAAAGCTGTTATGACATAAAAACATTTCCTTTTTATATTCTTCACAAAGTTTGCTATAACTAGAGTTTCTTAAAATATCTAAAGCCTGCTGGGCTTGCTTTATGTAATAGTCAATATTATTGTAATATATGTTGTCGAAGTCATTTTTATTATCTTTGTTTTTTAAGTAGCTTTTGAAACTGTTTAGTAAACTTAATTTATTGTTAAATATCTTTGGCAATTTTCCAAAGTTGTTTTTGATTTTTATTTTTTTGGAAAAATAACCTTTAGCTTTATTATGAAATTCAGCTAATAAACCAACACTATCAATAATATGTTCGGAAATATTAAAATTAACTTCATCTGCATTGATCCAATTAGTTAAATAATAGGTTGAATTTTTTCTTTTTATTACCATATCACCTGAAATATTGGGAAATGGTGTAGCTACATTATTAAAACCTTTTAACTTTAAGTATTCCATTATATCTATACTTTTCAAAGCTCTCTTTTCTCCATTTCCTATTTTTTTTAAGCAATAACAGCCATTTGCAGTATGTATTTTATAAACACTTCTTATTTTTTGAATTTTAAATACATCTAAAGCATATTGCTTTACTATTTTATCAAGTTCAAGTTGTTCAAGAAAAGTTATATTTGAATCTTTATATATATGTGTTAAGTTACTTGCCAAGTATATCAACTCCTATATAATTAAATCATTACATTATATTTAGTATTGCAAAAATATATAATCAAAATGGTCCAAAAAATAAACAAATCATAAAACTTAGTGTAAAATTGTTTTAGGGCAAAAAATAGCAAGAGACCACTCTATTTGGTAAAATATAAGTCGCCAAACACAATAAAATACCAAGGAGGGTCTCTT
>Ga0134092_1002302_pt1 | contig 14840 bp, 18 predicted proteins | sample 3_6taG_FD_94454 | JGI IMG/M metagenome (GOLD analysis project Ga0134092, IMG submission 94454) | Switchgrass degrading microbial communities from high solid loading bioreactors in New Hampshire, USA - 3_6_20_6_A3 metaG | ecosystem: Engineered > Bioreactor > Semi-continuous > Anaerobic >... | reverse complement strand
TTTCCCGTACCGCGTGTACCGCAAAAGAGGTATGCGTGGGCAATCTTCCTTGACATAACGGCATTTTTCAACGTTGTTACAATATGCTGCTGTTCCACAACATCATCAAAAGTCTGCGGCCTGTAAGTCCGATATAATGCCTGATGTGACGTATTAACCACCCCTTGTTCCATTACCACTCACCTAAAAAAAGCGGTTCAAATTTTAAATAATCTGCCGAAACCAAATGATACATGATTCCGTCTATCAATCCTTCTGTGGCCAGATTACTGCTTCTGCCGTGCAAATGCCCATACACGCAAATATTTACCCCAAAGCTTTTCATTATATCAACAAAACCTGTAGGTTTCCCCCGGGCTGAGAAAGGAGGGTAATGTAGCATGACAATCTTTGAACCGTTAAAACCGTCGGTCAGTTTCAATGATAATTTCAGTCTTTCCAGTTCCCGGTTGTATATCTTGCCGTCTTCAGCGGAGAAATCGTCCTCTTCAGGGTTTTTCCATCCCCTGGTGCCTACTATCGCCAGGTCCTTGTAAAAAAAAGCATTGTTTTGAAGAAAGGTAATACTGTTTAGTGATAAGCTCTCTTTAAACTTATTCAATTTACTGTGGGTTGTCCACCAATAATCGTGATTTCCCTTTGAAATCAATTTCTTCCCGGGAAGCGATTCTATATACAGAAAATCAGGGTCTGACTTATCAATATATGTTGCCCATGATATATCTCCCGGGAGCAAAACCAAATCATCCTGCCTGATTACTTTAATCCAGTTTTCCCGTATACGCCTCATGTAATCTTCCCAGACCGGGTCAAAAACATCCATTGGTTTATCCTCGGCCAGTGAAAGATGCAAATCAGATATGGCAAATACTCGCATGACTATTCTTTTCCTTTTGGTTCAATGATAGCAAACTTTATTACACCTTCTGCCGCTGTCTGATCCTGAACGGAAGCACGTACATTTGCCTTTCCCATACCACGGCGCATTGCAGTAATCTCAACTTCAAGCCTCAATGTGTCTCCCGGTACTACCTGCCTTCTGAACTTCAAATCTTCAATACCTGTAAACAGCGGAATTTTACCCCTGTTCTCCTCGATCATCAGCCCGGCCACACAAGCGGTTTGAGCCAGTGCCTCAACAATCAGTACACCGGGCATTACAGGGTAGGATGGAAAATGCCCCTGAAAAAACGGCTCATTTATTGTTACGTTCTTGATTCCAACCGCTCTTACCACAGGTTCAAGTTCCACCTCTGTTATTTTATCCACCAGGAGAAACGGAAACCTGTGGGGAATGATCTCTTTAATGGCTGTGATATCCAAAGATTTTTTATCCATATTTTATCTCCCGAATTTAAAATTAATCATCCTGCTCCCAGTTATGGTAAATATTCTGCACATCATCGTGGTCTTCCAGTCTTTCAATCAGTTTTTCCATGTTTACAATCATATCTTCATTGGTTAATTTGGTGGTTGTCTTCGGGAGCATTGCCACCTCTGCGTTTTCAAACTTATATCCCGCTTTTTCCAATGTTTCGGCCACTACCGAAAAATCCATCGGATCGGTAATAATTTCATAATACTCATCTTCCGCAACCACATCAAGGGCACCTGCTTCCAATGCAGTCATCATTAAACTGTCCTCATCTGTTTTTTCTGTTTTTTCTATTATTATCTGCCCTCTTTTATCAAACATGAAAGATACACAGCCGGTTGTTCCGAGGTTGCCGCCAAATTTGTCAAACAGGTGCCTTATATCCCCTGCAGTCCGATTCCTGTTATCGGTAAGTGTTTCTACGATAACTGCAACACCGCCCGGACCGTATCCTTCATATACTATTTCCTCGTAGTTGTCGTCTGCCTGATCACCGGATGCCTTTTTAATGCTTCGCATTATGTTGTCGTTTGGCATATTGTTTGCCTTTGCCTTTGCTATGGCATCTTTCAGCCGGGAGTTGGTATTTGGGTCGGGCCCGCCTGCTTTCACAGCCATGGCTATTTCCTTGCCCAGCTTAGTGAATATTTTTCCCTTCTGTGCGTCTGTTTTCTCTTTCTTATGTCTTATATTGTTCCACTTTGAATGTCCTGACATAATATCACCTCAAAAAATATCAATTAAATTAACACAGTATATTCTCTCATGACACAAAAACAATTTCAACTGTGACATATCACAAATCGATACATTATAATGTTACATAATTCCCTTCTTCATCAAAATACGCATGTACCTTTTGCCCAAATTCCACTTCAGCCTTTCCTCCCGTAATTTCCACGATTTCCTTGTAAAAATTCTCCTTCCTGTCATCTTCCAATATAATTACCAATTCCACAATGTCTGTAAATTCCGAATCATATACAGGAAAGCTGCGGGAATCAATAAAATTCCGTATTTTCCCGTAAAGGGCATAATCCATCCGTACACATGTTTTATAACATAATTTCCTGGTTACAATAAGCGCATTGTCAAGTGCTGAAACCGCAGCCTTTCCATATGCCCTTACCAACCCGGAAGCTCCCAGAAGTATGCCGCCGAAGTACCGTACAACTACAACCAGTATGTTAGTCAGGCCTTTTTTCCTGATTGCTTCAAGTATCGGAAGCCCTGCAGTCCCGGAAGGCTCACCGTCATCGCTGAACCTCTGTATTTCGGTCTCGCTTTCTATGATATAGGCATAGCAATGATGCCTTGCATCATAGTATTTTTTCTTCAACGAAGCCAAATGTGAAAAAACCGCATCCTCCGAACTTACTGGAAAAGCCCAGGACAAAAACCTTGAACGTTTTTCTTCATACTCTCCGCTGCTATTATCCAAAACAGTACGGATACTGTTATACATTTGATCACTCCAAATAACCGATAAACTGTCTTTATTTGATCTATTGAACTTTTCACCATATGGTGTTGCTTCTACGGAGTAAATTTTATTAACAACAGGCAATAAAAAATGACGGTTGATAAAACCATCATTTATTCTATCAGAAAACCTATATATTTGCCAAATAAATTTATACGCAATCCCTGTCTTATTTATTTAAATTCATTTGTTATATGTTATTTCCGCGCTTTCATCAAAACCGTCACACATGGAAGTCCAAAACCAATCTGACAACCGGAAGCAGGCATTTTCAGGGGTAACTAACATTTGTGGTTTTTTCCTCAGGCCTGACCGGGTATGCGTTATAATACCGCAAATCCCGGATAAACGGGTTCGGATTTTTAATCAATGGTTTTCAATTTTCGCTTAACCGCATTTCCGGATTATGTTATTGCATATCTGCAATGGATAAGTTTACTGCTTATTCGGCCTTACCGGCAATTTATTCTGATTAAATGATCTATTCTGAACTGCATTCCATGCCGTTGATTAGTCCCGGGAGCAATTTATTCCAATTACTCCCGGAAATAATTCTATAAATATAATTTACATTTTATCGGGTTAACAAACCGGTTATCCCGTTATTTTCAATATCATTAATCAACTTGCAACCTGTACAAGTTCCTTGAATTTTAGGTAAGAAACGTGAAGCAACGAGCGATCCTGGCTATAAGTTATTTTCTCCATGGCTTCTTCTATTGTAAAGAATCCGGCATCCTGGAATTTTTCAGGTTCACCAATCTTATAATCTTCGCTGTCAGCCAGCATAATATACCATGTTATCCGATTACATACAGGCTTCTGCCTGGTTACTGAAAAGAACTCATAATTTGTTCTGCCCGCGGGTGAAATGATAGTTGCGGTAATACCGCCTTCTTCCGCTACTCTTCTGAGAGCTACTTCGCTTTGAAGTTCATTGTTCCTGATTACCCCCTTGGGAAATCCCCACTCCCCTTTTTCATTTTTGAGAAGAAAAACCTTATGATTGCTGGAGAACACAACACCTCCGGCACAATCGCGCAAAATCATAGCCATTACCCCTTTCATTTATTGTTATACGGTTCACCGTATCATCGACATAAGAACAAACAGGATTTAGAAATAACAAAAAAGGCACCAACATGAAATTACCAATCATTTCAATTGAGTGCCTTGTGAACAACTTATATGAACTTCGTGATTTACATCTGTAAAAGGTTAGAAAATGAAATTTAACCACGTCTTTTTATCCTACTTTCCGATATTATACTTCATTCAATATAATCATCCGCTTTTACATTTTTCATTCCAGTTATATCGGTTGCATGGTTCAGAAAGCCAAAATCAGGATTTCCGAACTGCGGCATTGTGACCGCCGGGTTCTTTTTTGAGTAAATATCAATAATATGAAGGTCTTGCTCTGAAAGTTCGATTTTCCTGTTTTCCAAGCTTTTCAACTCCTTTTGCCAGGAGGATTCAACAAAATGCAAACCAACCAAAACCATATTGTTTTTTCATATCCCTGATTATATTTTACCACAATATTAGTTTTTTACTACCTTATTAATAATAATTTAATATTTCTTTTTATTAAAACTCGGGCTCAATTAATCCGTAGTTTCCGTCCTTGCGCTTATAAACAACGTTTACTTCATCAGTTTCTGCATTCGAAAATACAAAAAAGTTATGCCCCAAAAGGTTCATCTGCAGAATGGCTTCTTCAACATCCATTGGTTTTATCGCAAAACGTTTGCTTTTTACAATTTTATATGTCTGTTCTTCTTCAATGGGTTCCTTTATTTCAAAATTATCGGGAACAACACTTTCCTGCCTGATTCTCCTGCCAAGCTTGGTTTTATTTTTTCTTATCTGGCGTTCCAGTTTATCTGTCACCATATCAATTGAAGCATACATATCATTTGTTGTTTCTTCAGCTCTGATAAAAAGGCCTGTGGATATGATGGTTACTTCGCAAATGTGGCGGTTTTTCTCAACCTTGAATGTAATATTGCATTCTGTATCGGCTTTGAAAAATTTCTCGATTTTGCTGAGCTTTTTAATTGCGCGCTCCTTTAAAGCCTCAGAGACTTCCATGTTTTTTCCGTTTACGTTAAATTTCATATCCCATACTCCTTTCGGGCTTTATTGTAAGTATATATCCAATATTATACAAAATAACATCGGATAATGAATAGTATTTTATATTTATTTTTTACCCCTGTTAAGGCTGCATAAAACATTTAACAGCCGATTTGTCCAATTTTATATAAACCAGTATCAAAATCCACAAATACACAACACTTATTCACAATATTGTCCGAAAAGATGTGGATAATGTGCATAACTCTGTGAGTAACTATAATTATTGACTTTGCAGCCTGTGGATAAGTTATACACATTTTCACCGCATATTTGCCCGATGGGAAGTTATGTAAAAGAATACAGGACAGAACAATCTGTCCTGCAGTAAATATCTTAATGCGTGTTAACACGTTCAGCGCCATTGGCCTGAAGAATATTCCGTATCTCCTCGACCTTGTCATCATCGGTTTTCATTGTGAATACAATTTTTCCTTCACGGATGTCGTTTTCATATTTCCTGCTTTCCTGTTCTGGAATTCCCAGATCAATAAGCCCTCCGATAATTCCTCCTGTAGCTGCTCCTCCAATCAGCCCTGTTATCGGTCCGGCTGCGGCAATAATCCCCAGTCCCGGTATGGCAACCATACCCGCTCCTATAAGAAGACCTGCAAGGCCGCCAATTATTCCTCCGGTTACGGCACCGTTGGAGATATTGTCATTCGTCAAACGTTCTCCTCCCTGGGCTTCTCCTTCGTCACGATTTTTAACTATTATTGAAATATCGTCAGTTCTCAGTCCCCGATCTTTAATTTCCCTTGCTGCTTTTTCGGCATAGTCCACCCTGTCAAAAATACCTACTACCGTTACAGCCATGATATCCCTCCTTCTTTGAATTTACGCCCGGTTTAAGGGCAAAAAAAACTATATATGCTGAATGAATTCAACATATATAGTATTCCTGATAAAGATCCGATTATTCGGGTTAATTTTCAATAAGGCTCCTGAGTATATCTGTTTTAATGTTGAAATCGCTTATTGCCTGAAGGGTTGCCAGCTTTTTATCCAATAAGGACAGCTCATTGTCTATCATGTCCCTGCGGCTTATAACGCCTGCGTTGAATTTAATCTTTAAAGTTTCCAGCCTGCTGTTTTCCAGTTCCTCTCTTTTATTAGCCAGTTCCAGCGCATCCAATGCGGTCATGAGTTCGTTGTATGCGTTTCTTATGGATGCTTCAAGGTCGGCTTCTGCATCATACAGTTCCTTTTTCGCTTTTTCAAGCTCATAAACCTTCTGATCGTAAAAATCGTGGCCGGGCTTCAGGTGCTGCTTTGTAATTTCAAGCTTCATTTCAGCGGCTTCCAGCGCCTTCTTCTTCTGGTAAACGGTTGTGTTTGTTTCTTTTGCCTTTAAAATTGCTTCCTCGATATTAAAAATGTCCAGTACATAATGTGTACCTATTTTTTGCAATTCGTAGTCGAATTCTATTTTATTGTCATCACTCAAATCCACATGAAGCCTCTTTTTGATATTCAGAATATCCGAGGCCAGTGCGGTTTCCATGTTTTTAAGCTCAAGCCTTTCCACGGCCAGGGCCAGTTCCTCATCATTTATCTCGGCCTGCGATATCAAGCCTTCCCCAAAACGTTTCAAATCTATTTCATATTTCTCCTCGAGCAATTCCACCTTTTTCTTCTTAATTTCAATGCTGTCTTCTGCAATCAGAACCCTCATCATTTCCTGGTAGACATCGGCTTTTATCTGTTTTATGTTATCTTCTTTCTGCCTTTTTGCAACTTCAAGGTTTACCTCGGCTTCAAAAGGAGCAACCTGCTTTATGATTTTTCTTTCGACAACTTCCTGCGATGTTCCGCCGATGAATCCCTTGATGGCTTCCTCTTTTGCTTTTTCCAGGGCGCTTTCCAGCGATTTTATATTATAATCATCCAGTTCGGGCTGAATTGAATTCTCCACCGCAGTTTCAAGGGCGGATTCATAAGTAAACCTGGTAACAGTTTCTTCAGCAAATGCACAAACACCTGTAACAAGTATTAAACAGAGAGTCATTATAACAAGCCGTTTCATTCTATCTCTCCTTTCACTCGGTAATTCCGGGACCAACAGAAATGGCGCGGTAAAACTGATCTTTCTTATTCAACACGTTGATGAGGTTTATGTTAACTGCGTATTCCAGCTGTGCGATTGCATATTCCATCTGTTCTACAGCTGATACGGGTATGATCCCGCCTTCATACTGGGTTTTTATGGTGTCAAGCTGGTTTTTCAGCTTTGCCAGGTTTAACTTCGCAAGTTCCAAATCGTTATAGCTTTTTTGCAATTGTTTATAAGCCTGCCGTATTTCTTTCTCTATGTCATACATGACCCTGGAAAGTTCTGTTTTCAGTTTATCCAGTTCATTCTGCGCTTCCGCGTAATCCTTTATTGTCTGGAAATCAAACTTGTAAACATTTTTATGCCGGTATATTTCCATTTTCAATTCCATCAGCTCAATCTGCCTTTTTATGTTCCAAATCTCCATGCGGTTTTCCATGGCGCTGGCTACGGCTTCTTCCTCGGTTATTGGAATGTCCCGTTCATTCGCCCACGGTGTTCCAATCAAATCATACCTGTAATCCATGGGGAGTTTGGCAAGCGCGTTAAACCTGGCATGCATGCTGTCATAATCGCGTTTCGCTTTCTTAACCGAATTTTCGGCTTCCAGCAAATCCAACTCTGCAGCCCGGAGTTCAAGTTCGGTTATCATTCCGTTTTCAAAAAGCTGTTTCTGTCGGTCCAGGTTTCTTTCTGCTATTTCAACGGATTTTTCCGCCAGTGCAATCGAATGGTATGTACTGTATAACCCGGCGAAAAGATTGTCGGCAACATTCGCCATGGTGTTTTCGGTAACCTTGATGATCATTTTCTTAATTTCGTGGTTGAATTTCAGCGATTCGGGAACAAACTCCTTCATCATCCTGAGCTGCATCTGTTCTGTCGAATCATAGTAATAGTACACGTCTTCATCTGTGATCGGATGCTTCATTACGAACACTTTTACAATATCAATGTTTTTTGATCTGGCTGCCTGTTCTTCATATTCTTCCTTCGCAAATTTTTCCTGTTCTATGGCATCCCAAACGGCAGTGGAATTGCTTCTTACAAGTTCAACTGCCTTTTGCCTGTTTAATATGGATTCCCCGGATAGTGCCTGCACCTGTGGAATAACCAATACAAACAGCGCATTTATTAAAGCTGCAAGGGCGGCTGCCTTTTTACGCATAAAAGCCCTCCTTTCAAGCATTTTATCCTGCATATCCATTATATCAACCCAAGCAATTGCCTGCAATTATTGAATTATAACGCAGCCTCGATATATAAACGAGATTGTTTCCGAAAAGTCTGAAAAACCAAAAAAGAGCCCGGGGCTCTTTTTTGGTTTAATTCATTATTATTGAACTATTGCGCGAATTGTGCGCCCAAGCAAGGATTGATTTTATTGCTTGTTGTTTTTCCTTTTTTGCTGTTCGTTATTGGGATTTACCTCCTGTGAGAATTCGGTCATGTTTTCACCCAACTGATCATTGCAAACATTGTTGTTCTTCTTTTTTTGTTCCAGGTTCCTGTTTTCATTTTGATTACGGTTTTGGTTTTTAGCCATTTTTTGAACACCTCCATGATTTTTAGCAAATTGCTTTTACCGTCCAATAAACATTTGGACAAAAATCTTACCGTACTTCGGACTTTGATAAATTCCTATTCCAGTATAATTAAAATTCCCGTTCAGGATATTTTTCCTGTGGCCTTCGGAATTCATCCACGCTTTTACAGCGCCTTCCTCAGTACTGTTCCCTGCTATATTCTCTCCCGCAGATTTAAAACTTATACCAAACTGTCTCATCATATCAAAGGGTGAACCATATTTGGGAGATTGATGTGAAAAATAGTTATTCTCCACCATATCTTTTGCTTTCAGCCTTGCAACTTCCATCAGCTCAGGATCTGCCTTAAGCGCTGCCAGTCCTGCCTTGGCGCGCTCAGCATTGATCAAATCCAAAAGTTCTTTTTCATCCTGTGACAAGTTCGTTGTTGAAGGTACAGGAGTTGGCGCAGGTGTTGGGGTTGATTTCGGAGCAGAATTGTCCGTACCGGGTGTCTGGTTAATCTTGTTCGGCGGTTGCAGGTATTTGCCGCTAACACATCCAACCAGTCCGGTATTTGGTTCAAAAATTACGTACCAGCCATTGATCTCCGCCAATACATTGACCCATTGATTTTTCTTGAGTGTACCCACAATTGTATATTTTGTAGACGGTCCTTTTCGGACATTCAATTCAGCAGCAGTTACTATCCCGCTAATGAAATCCACCCTTTTCCACGTCATCTCCGCATTGGCAGGGGCAAAGTCCCGACTTAACAGGCCAAACACGGTCACAGACAGGAAGGTAAGCAGAGTTACTGCTATAATTCTTTTTTTCATAGGCTCCCTCCTCATACCATGATTTGGACCCTGCGGATTATTTACCAATAGCAGGGCATTATAAGAAATACCTTGCAATGGTGGATTATTGCAGGATCCATATTGTAATAAATAGTATGGCTCTTTAGATTAAGAATTATTTACAGAAAATAAAAAAATTACACAATACAAGGCTTTTGCTTGTACTGTGTAACTTCCATGCTGAAAGGGAACCATGTTATTTATATATATTATATGTCTCCAAACTTTCTGCCCATATACCGGATAAGAAAATATCCAAGAACAAGTGCCGCAATCGAACCAATAACTTCGGCAATTCCCAGCAGAACCTCGGTGGTAAATCCTGTTGCACCAACCGACAGCAGGGTATATAACCCTCCGGGTAATCCGGGAAATACCTGGAGAATTGATCCAACTACAAAGCCCAGAATTAACAGGTAAGTCGGTCTTGGCTTTTTATTCATACTGTTCTCAAGTACCCTGGTAGTGGTTAATACACCAAAAACCGTTCCTAATCCGATCGGTACCAGGTAATTCAGTTTTACGTTGCTTACGGCATCTATAAAGATATCATAAAGGCCTATGGCAAGCAGCATAAAAGAAGTACTTATACCGGGAAGAATTAATGCTATGGCAATGATTATTCCTGCAAAAAAGAGAAAAACAAATTGCAGCACTCCGGTGGAATTTGCTAGGTTTACTATGGTGCCGTCGTATACCTTCATAACAATTATTATGATAAAACCTATGGCAAAGTAAATCCAATCTGCCATTCTTCTGTCCGGAGTTTCTGTTTTTTTATACAAAACAGGTATGCCTCCTATAATAACACCTATGAAAAAATAGATCATCGGGAACCTGAAATTGGAAAGCAAAAACTTCATTATCCAGCTGAAACCAAAAAGACCTATTATCCCTCCAATACCAACTGTCAAAAGAAACAGGGTATTCTTCCTGATATCGCTGAAAAATGAGCTAATCGAGTGAATTATATCATCATACAACCCCAATATGATTGCCATTGTTCCACCGCTTACACCAGGAACAAGGGTGGCAATACCTATTATGATGCCTTTTATTATTTTTACTGCTGTATTCATAATTTTTCCTCCCGGCATAAGGCTTTTTCAGCCTTACCATATTCGGTATTAATAGGCTTTACCCCAAACAACCATGTGTTTTGCAGGTTTGCCGCAGCATACGCATGAATCCGAAACCTGTTCCTGTTTAAACGGTATGCAGCGCGCAGTCGCGCCTGTTTTCTCCTTCACCGCATTTTCGCAGGACTCGTCGCCGCACCACATCGCCTTTATAAAACCAGGTGTTTTATTGCAAATTTCAGCAAACTCGTCCATGGATTTGGCAACATATGTTTTTTTCTCCCTGTTTTCAATCGCTTTCTGCAGCAATTCTTTCTGCATTGTTGCAAGTATTTCGGAAATCGACTCTTCCAGATTATCAAGGGAAACAAATATCTTTTCCCTGGTATCACGGCGTACTATAACGCATTGGTTCTTTTCAATATCCTTTGGACCGAGTTCAAGGCGCAGCGGAACACCTTTCATTTCGTATTCGCTGAATTTCCAGCCAGGCATTTTGTCGCTGTCGTCCAGGCCGGCACGCACCAGTTTGCCAATCCTGTCCTTTATCTCCCTTGCTTTTTCCAGGACGCCTTCTTTATGCTGCTGCACCGGAATTATCATAACCTGGACAGGAGCCACTTCAGGCGGGAGAACAAGGCCGTCATCATCGCCGTGCACCATTATCAGCGCACCAATAAGTCTTGTTGTCATCCCCCATGATGTCTGATGCACATATTTCAGTTCATTGTTTTTGTCGGTATAACGAATATTGAACGCTTTCGCAAAACCATCGCCGAAATTATGGGATGTACCTGTCTGAAGAGCCTTACCGTCATGCATCAGGCTTTCAATTGTATATGTGGCTTTTGCACCTGCGAATTTTTCCTTTTCTGTCTTTTGCCCCTTAACCACCGGGATGGCCAGAACATTTTCACAGAACTCCGCATAAACATTCAGCATCCTGATGGTTTCTTCCATTGCTTCTTCTTCAGTGGCATGTGCCGTATGGCCTTCCTGCCACAAAAATTCCAGGGTTCTCAGGAAAGGACGGGTGGTTTTCTCCCAGCGGACTACAGAGCACCACTGGTTATATAATTTGGGAAGGTCCCTGTACGAATGGATTATATTTGCATAATGCTCGCAGAACAGTGTTTCAGAGGTCGGTCTTACACAGAGCCTCTCTGTAAGTTCTTCGGAACCGCCATGGGTTACCCATGCCACTTCGGGAGCAAAACCTTCGACATGGTCCTTTTCCTTCTGCAAAAGACTTTCGGGAATGAACATTGGCATATAGACATTCTCATGCCCGGTTTCCTTGAACCTTTTGTCAAGGTGTTTCTGAATCAGTTCCCAAATAGCATAACCATACGGGCGAATAATCATACAGCCGCGCACGCTGGAATAATCTATCAAATCAGCCTTTTTAACAATGTCGGTATACCATTGGGCAAAATCCACATCCCTCGGTGTTATCGCCTCTACAAGCTTCTTGTCGTTGGACATAAACTTACACTCCTTCTACTGTTTATCAGTTTTTTATAATTCCAAATTAATATTATAAGCATATATAAAAAAACGTCCCTGACGACAGGGACGGGAAACCCGCGGTACCACCCAAATTGGTATTGCTACCCAGCTCTATGGCTTTTATCGCAAGCCACACGGCAATTTCATCAATTGCTTCTCCGGGGTGGGAAGAAAAGTTCTTTGTTCAGAAGCCTTCCAGCTAATGGCTTCACTCTCTGGGAACGGTTTACTTTTCGCAGCCCCTTCATCAAATTGGCTTTCTCGGTTTAACAACAGGAAATTGCATGGCAATTTCCATATAGGTTTCAAAGAGTTCCAACGGATATTCTTAATATAGTATAGCTTTTTTATTGTGTCAAGCTTTACAACCGCGGCAATTATTCATTTGCCGTCAAAACGGTGCTATTGATAATCTTATGCGCGTTACACCGAATACTTTTTCCCTGTAATCCCATTCCTAGATCAGTCCATTTTCTGCAAAACTGTAATAATTGTTACCTGATACGATTATATGATCTATAACTTTAATGGAAATGGTCTTCAATGCCTCATAGATTTTTCTTGTTACTTCAATATCCGCAGTGGACGGTTTCAAGCTCCCTCCGGGATGGTTGTGCGCCAGTATCACACCGCTGGCCTGGTACCTTAGCGCAGTCTCAACAATCAACCTTGGATATACCGGTGCCTCGTTTATAGTGCCTTCGTGTACAAGTGCGGCATAATTCAGATGGTTTTGCGAATTAAGGCAGCATACATAGAATGCTTCGTAGTTTTTTCCGATAAACAATTTCGTTATGTACTGGCCTGCTTTGACCGAACTGTCAAGCACCGGTTTTTTCCCTTGTTTAAGCAGCATGTATTTTTTTGACAGGGCAGGTATCATTGTCAACAGCACGGCAGTATTTTTTGTAACTCTGCCCAATTCCATCAGCTGCTCGGGGGAGGAATCAAAGATGGCTTCAAGTGTTCCGAATTTTTTTATCAGGCTGTGCGCCAGCTCATTTGTATCCCGCCGTGGTATGGTATAGAACAGCAGCATCTCCAATATCTGATGATCCTCAAATGATTCCAGTCCTTCTTCGATAAAACGCTGCTTCAGTTTCTCCCTATGACCCGCATGCAAATTCTCCGACATTTTTAATCTCTCCAATACATGCATATTATAAAGGCACTAACTGCTGTATCGTAAAGAATCGGTAAATAAAATCCATGGGTAACCGCCAGGGGGTGTTGAAGTAAAATTTACAATTTCATCTTTTACAGGATGCTTAAATGACAACTGATGTGACCACAGTGCCAGATTATCGGTAAAACCTTGTTCAGCCCTGCCATACTTTGCATCACCTACCAGCGGATGGCCGTTATAGGACAACTGTACACGTATCTGATGCGGTCTTCCCGTTATCAGGTTAATTTTCAAAAGAGTCATGCCATTTTGTTCGCCAACAACATTGTAGTGCAGGATTGCTTCATATGAGTCAGGGGTACCTTCCGGGACAACCTTTACCCTGTTCCCGTCCGGGTTTTTAAGCAAATAATTGCGGTAGGTACCACCGTCGGTTTCAAATGAACCTTTGGCTACTGCAAGGTAGGTTTTCTCCATTTTTCTGCTGCGAATTTGCTCCGACAGCCTTGATGCCGCCTTCGATGTCTTTGCAAAGACCATAACACCTCCGACAGGCCTGTCCAGACGATGCACCATTCCTAAATACACATTTCCGGGCTTGTTATACTTATCCTTCAAATACTTTTTCAGCATCGACAACAAATCCGGATCATGGCTGATATCGGCCTGTACAGGCACATTCGCAGGTTTTTCCACTACAAGCAGATGGTTGTCTTCATATATTATGCCGATGCCATTTTGTATATCCATTTTGCAGACAGCTCCATAAGTTTAATAAAAGACTTATAAGTTAAAAATAATTGCAGCATAGTAATTTTAAATACAAAATATCCAAAAATTGTATGTAATATACGTAATTTATATAATACCGATATTTTCATACATAGTCAAGCTATAAATACAACCGAAAGATAAAATAGTTATATACCGTTTGAACCCGAAAAACCTTATGTACATTAAGCCATACATGATGTTTTTTGATAATCCGGACATAAAAATTGCTTTTGTATTTTCTGTAAAATTATGCAATAGTATAATAAAGCTGTTAAAGAATTTATTGGTATTGTGAGGGATGTATATGAATAACATTATTGGTCATTGCGTTTGCGGAGCAGTAGAAATTATGATTAAAGAATATGGCAATTTCGTTTATACATGCCATTGCGACACCTGCCGCCGCATGAATTCAGGGCCCGTGCTTTCCGTTGATCCCGGCCCGAAGGAAAATGTTGAATTCACGCGTGGAAAAGAATCAATAACGATATATTATGACGAAGAAGTGGAGCGAGGATTCTGCTCAAAATGCGGAACCACTTTGTTCTGGCATAATCCGGAAGCCAACCACTACTGCATGAATGCAGAATTGTTTGATGACATCATAAAAAATGCCTCTTTTCAATTGGAACTGTTCTATGATATGAAGCCGGATTACTATTCTTTTGCAGGGGAACGTAAAAAACTTGACAGGCATTTTAAAGAAATCGGCAGTAAGTAGTGGTTTTTGCGCCATATATAAATAATGCGAATCAGATTTAGCTTCCTTAACTGCTTATTGGCGAAAATTGCAGTATCTTTTTTCCGGTAAACGGGGAGATATTGTGCAATGCCTGAAACAGTCGCTGCACTCGCAAGATGCATGGCAGTTCAGTTCGGGCAAGCCGAAACTCGCAAAAATGCATGGAATAAATTT
>Ga0134092_1002288_pt1 | contig 14900 bp, 10 predicted proteins | sample 3_6taG_FD_94454 | JGI IMG/M metagenome (GOLD analysis project Ga0134092, IMG submission 94454) | Switchgrass degrading microbial communities from high solid loading bioreactors in New Hampshire, USA - 3_6_20_6_A3 metaG | ecosystem: Engineered > Bioreactor > Semi-continuous > Anaerobic >... | reverse complement strand
TGGAAATCAAGGGTCAAGATGAACTCGCTTACGCTCGCCCTTGATTTCCCCGGAATACTTTCAAATTTCGATGTGCCTTGCTTACCATTCGGAGTTATCAGATAGATTTTGCGAACTTATATTGACACTAACCGTGCATATGTTAAGGTTTTATTTGTAAATAATAGTTCTATTTTTACAGTCTTCGATTGTATGTAAGATAAATGATCTCAATGTATATATACTGTTTACTTTCCTTCCGCTGAAATAGACCTGCTCAGAGAATTGAACTCCTGTGCCAACGTATTCATAGGCAGAACAGTAAGAATGAATGTGAGGATGATGCAAATCGAACTGCCAGATGTACTCAGGTATAAGCATTTTTAAAGCGAATACAAAAAGGGTAATACCATCGCCTTTCAAATGGAAACTGCAGAACCATTCTTGAAAGGAAGTATTACCCCATAAGAAATAATCGTTTATCATACTTGCTCAAAACCCTCTTTTTATCCCTTCCTCAGTCACCACGCCGTAAAGAAGAGGCCTATCCTCGGGCTTTTCATGGGATACAACAATTCCCTCTTTGAATAATCTTACCGCCTCCTCCAATCTTGTATCATCGTTGATATAAAAATCTGCCAGGGTTTCTCCGGCCTTCACAGGGTCCCCCACCCGCTTTTTCATCATGATACCGACGGCAGGATCGATTGTGTCTTCCTTGGTGGTTCTCCCTGCTCCCAGCAGCAGGGCGCTTAAGCCAACTGATTCTGCCTCAATGGAATGGACATAGCCGTCCCGCTCGGCTTTAACCGGCAATATTCGGCTTGCCTGGGGAAGCAAGCCGGGATCGTCTACTACCCGTTCCTCTCCTCCCTGGGCTTTGATCATCTCCTTTAGCTTGGCCGCACCCTTTCCGCCAGCCAAGGCATCTTCCAACATGCTCCTGGCTTCATCCACGCTCTTGCATCTGCCCGCCATACAAAGCATATAGGAGCCCAAAATCAGCGATACTTCCCTCAAGGGTCCTTTACGCTGCCCTTTTAAAACCTCTATGGCTTCCATAACTTCCAGGGCGTTGCCGACAGCCATTCCCAGGGGCTGGTCCATATCCGTAACCAGCGCTGTTGTTCTCTTTCCTAGCCTTGTGCCGATATCCACCATCTCCTTTGCCAGGGCAAAGGAATCCTCCACCGTTTTCATAAAGGCGCCTTTACCGGTCTTGACATCCAATACTATCGCGTCTGTCCCCGCCGCGATCTTCTTGCTCATGATGCTGCTGGCAATCAAAGAGAGGTTGTCAACGGTAGCGGTTACATCCCGGAGGGCATAGAGCTTCTTGTCTGCAGGCACCAAATCCTTTGTTTGCCCGATGACAGCCGCTCCCACACGATTGACAGTGTCTATGAAATCATCAATGCTCATATTTACATTGAATCCCGGAATGGACTCCAGTTTGTCCAGCGTTCCTCCGGTATGCCCCAGACCCCTGCCGGACATCTTGGCAACCGGTACTCCACAGGCAGCCACAAGGGGAACCAGGATCAATGTAGTGGTATCTCCCACTCCGCCTGTCGAGTGCTTGTCGACCTTTACCCCATGGATGGAAGACAAATCCACCGTTTCTCCGGAATAGGCCATGGCCATGGTCAAATCGGCCGTTTCTCGTTTGGTCATCCCCTTGAAGTAGATGGCCATAAGCAAAGCAGAGGCTTGATAGTCCGGGATTTGGTCTTTTACATATCCGTTTATAAAAAACGCAATCTCTTCCCTGCTGAGCTCTCCTCCGTTTCTTTTTTTCAGGATGATATCAATCATTCTCATTACAATTCACCCCTACAGTTTCTTCCTTTTATGCCTTTGCCGCGCATTTAACAGCTGCGAAGTAAAAGCAGGACCCTGCTCCTCTTCTTTGCCTTTCTCCTCCGGTTCCTCGTGCTTCTCCTTCGCCTTTTCCTCATGCCGCCCTTCATCCGGTTTCATTTTCTCCTGGAATGACGTTGGATATCCCCGGCTCCCATTGGTCGGCTTCTCTGCTTCTTGTGCTTTTCTCTTCTCCGCCGCTTCCATGCTGGCCTTTTTCCTTCCTTCCATATTCCTTCGAAGATTCACAAGCAGGGCTTCGATCCTCAATCTCCTGATGGCAATATCCAGGGCAAACAAGACAAGGGCCAGGGGAAGAAGATAGGGACTCAGCTCCGTTTGAGCCCAGACCGGTTCCAGGTCATCTCTGAAAACCTCTTCAGGCTTCTCCAAAATCCTCCCGCCGGTCTCCTCCACCAGCCTCCTTAAGAAATCCTCAGAGCTTTTGAGGCGGATATCATACTCGGGAGAATAGGTGACAGAGAGCCCTGAATCCAGGGAGCTTATCACCTTTCCATCCTTCCGCTGTTCCACCCTCACCAGGTACACACCGGGAAGATCAATATCAAAATTGCCCTCGTATTTCCCCGGCTCCGTCAACTTCAAGTCTATCTCCCGCTGCCCGCCTTCAGGATCCACAATAACGGCCTTGCTGTCAAAATCCTCACCCAGGCCCTCTCCCAGCTCTACGGTGATGATCCCCTGATCCCCCAGCCTCCTGGTTTCAACGGTTCCCTTGGTGCTGTCATCCCCCGGCAACAACCTGGAGACAATATTGAGCCAAAAATCTTGGCCCTCCTCCCATGTAATCCAATCCTCCGTCCATATGCCTCGAAGGTCGCTGGTCCATGAAAGGACCCTCCCCAAACCGTACTGCCATTCCGCCAGGATCGGGTCGGATTTGTCGCTGGAGAGGATCACATTGGCTGAAGGCTTCGGACCGGTGGCTATATACCCGTGGAGGGGCGGAAAGCCTTCGTCAAAGCCTGACAATATGGGTGAAATGCCGGTCACCACGGGGTAAAAGCTATGGTTTTGTACATAGCTCTGGGTAGCCAGATAGGTTTCTTTTGTGAATATTTTGGGGATATTCTGAAACTCATCGGTAAAGTAGAACCGGCCGTTCCCGATCTGGGCCAGGTTCTCCAGGAGCCTGACATCGGAATCCTGCCCAACGGCCACCGTCGAGAGGGTGATGCCCTGTTCACTCATTTTCTGTACCAGTCCTTCAAAGTCCCCCGGTGCCGACATCCCGTCCGTCAAAACAATCACATGCTTGAGCTTGGTATTCAGATTCTTCAGGGATTCAAAGGCCAAGTTTAAACCCGGATACATATTGGTGCCACCGCCGGGGCGGATGGTTCCAATGTCATCCTGTATCCTTTGCAGGTCATCCAGGCTCCGGGTCTCCACCACCCAGGAAGCCGCATCATCAAAGGCAATCACGCCGATATAGTCCCGCGGCCGCAGCGCCTCGGTAGACCTTATAGCCGCTTCCTTTGCCAGGTCCAGCTTGGTGACGCCGAACCTGCCCTCTGTCATGCTGCCCGACTTGTCAATGACCACCACCAGCCCCAGGGACGGGATGTCCGCTTTTTGGGTAAGGTCCATGTCCACCGGCAGCAGATCCTCCAGCAGAGTACCCATATAGCCTCCCAGGGCGTAGCTGTTGTCACCTCCGGTCACCAGCAGGCCCCGCCCCAGGCTTTTTACATAGGATTCAATCGCTTCGATTTTCTTTTCATTCAAGTCGTCGGCTGAAACATTATTGAGGACCATTGCCTGGTACTTTCGGAGCTCCTCCAGATCAGCAGGCAGGGTCTGGGGCGTATACAGTTTTGTTTGGATACCGGCTGCGTCCAAAATCTTTAAAAGCTCCCGGCTCTCCCCCTCCAGGCCTTCCACCACTGCAACCATCGGGATTCCCTTTACATTGACATAGGCAGCCATCCTGTTGTTGCGGATCAGGTGATCCTTCTCTACCTGCAGCTCCGCTTCATAGGTCTTGATACCGCCCTCCCTGGCAGTATCCTTGAAGATGAATCGATTCTCCCCCTTCTGGATCTCCACCCGCTGCTCGCTTAAAAGCTGCCTGTTAGCGTACAGCCTGAGGATCCCCGAGGTACTGACGGTGCTGTCAATTCCCACCTGGATATCATAGGATTCACCTTGGTATAAATACCCCGGCAAACTCAGGGACGAGATCTGGACCTCCTCCTCCGGCCGGGTATCGAAAAAGACCCCGTCCACCCGGATCCCCTGCTGCGACAGGAGCCTGGCCCGGGCGATCCCGTCTCCCAGGTTCTGATTGCCGTCTGTCAGCAGAACGACCCTCTTCCTGGTATCTCCGGGCATCAGGGAATTGGCCGTCTGAAGCCCATGATCCATATTTGTAAAGTGAGACGGCGGCATTGTTTCCAATTCATAAAAGGCAAGTTCCCTTGCAACCGGCTGCTCCACCAGGGCTTCCTTGCCAAAGGTTACGATCCCTGCTTGAAATTTATCGGGCTTTTGCTTCAGGGAATCCAGAATAAACTGCGCCATGTCCTCCCGGGCCGCTGCCGTACTGTCCGACAAATCCACCGCAAAGACGACCGTGGTTTCATCGGTATATTTCCGTATGCTCATACCCGCCAGCGAGAAAATGAGAAGGAGCAGGATGAGGCATCGAAGTGCCGTGCTCCATTTTGCCTTTGCGGATTTTATGCGGCCGGCCTTGTAGGCCGTCCACAGGACAAAAAGCACAGCCGGCACGATAAGAAGCAGCAGCCAGATGTTTAAAAAATTAATAGCCACGCTGATACACCCACCATTCCGCTAAGATGAACAAAAATGCAGCCCATATGAAATACGGCCAAAACTCTTTCCGCCCTGCCGGATTGTCTCTTCCTTCTCCGGCTTTGTTCAGCTCAATCTCCTCCTGCCCCGCAAGGAGATCGGATTCTGAATGGGTGGGAACCTGAATCGTGAAGGCTCCCCTCACAAGCTCCTCTCCCAGATCCTGCTCCACGGTATAGATCCCGATTTCATCTGTTTCTGAAAAGGGAGCAGCCGGAAAGGGAGGGGCAAGCTTTATCCGCTCTCCCTTCGGAGTTATCACGTAAACCGCCTGGGCATGGGGCAGCGGATGAATATCCACTTCTTCACCGGACAGAAACCGGCCGTCCCGATCAACTACCTGGGGCAGCATCCATGAGAGCAGATTTTGAATGAGAATGGGGAAATCCGTCTTCAGCGGGAGGTCCGTATTATGAAGGTCAAAGGGAAACAGGGCGATCCTCTGGCTGCCCCTTTCCCCGGCAATCATGAGAGGATGGGTTCCATCGGTAAGAACCGCCTCTCCCCATGGCGGCATTTCCACGATAGAAGCCTTGGCGATATGAAATTCTTCGATTTGCACATAATCCAGGATATGAAGGTAGCTGGACTGGCCATTGATCTGGATACGACCCGGCCTGAATTCCCCTTGGATTTCTATCAGCTCCCCTTTTGAATCCGGATTAAAAATGATAATGCTGCCGTCCTCCGGCAGTGTTTCCGGTACGGCTCCGTCAAAGATATACAGCTGGAAGCCCTTCATTCCTTCCGCCTGTTGGTAGGTGGTTTTGACCAGGTCGAGATCCTCCCTTAATTGAATCGCCTTCTCCAGAAAGACATTCCGATCCGTCACCATCAAAACCCGATTTGGCTGCCGTTCCTCCAATACCAGCCATCCCCGGTTGTCAAGGAGCAAATCATCCCTGTCCATGATGTGGACTTCAACCTGGGAAGCTCCGGGAGGAATATTGTTCCAATAGACATTGGCTGTCTGTCCGGCCTCCACAGTCACTTCCCGGACATCGATCGTCTGCCCGTCCGCCAGGCACTCCACGGTGATCTTCGCAGTCTCCTGGCTGTAATTGGCAATCGGTGAGAGCACTATGCTTCCCTCGGGCCTTTGGGCGGCGCTCACCCCTGTCACGGCGTAATTCCGGGGCTTTTCCGTAGAAATCACCGATTGAAAAAACTCCTGATCCAGGGAATAGCCCCGATCGCTGAAGATATAGACCTGGGCATCCTGCAGACTTTTAAGCTGCCCCATCACAAAGGATAAAGCCTCTTGCATATCGCTCTGGCCGTTCCCGGCCTTCATTTTATTGAGCTCACCCCGAAGGATCCCCTTGTCGGAGGTCTGGTTGACGACAATGGACGGCCGGCTGCCGACTCCGATGATCGTCATCCTCTCATCCGGCAGCATTCCATCGATCAGCTTTGCCACCTCGGCTTTGGCCTTCTCGAAACGGCTGGGCTTGACATCCTCTGCCTGCATGCTGGCAGAGGTATCCAGGAGGACGATATAATTCAAGCCCGTCCTCTGCTGGGCCTGATAAGGCCTGGCAATGGCCAGGGAAACGAGGGCAATGGCTAAAAGCTCCAGAAACAGGAGAATGTTTTTCCTGAATTTCTGCCAGGGCACACTGGACTCCATATCCTCCAGGGTCTTTTCCCACAGGAAGGTGCTGGAGATTTTCACTTCCTCATGCTGCTGTTTTAAAAGATATAAGATTATTACTCCGGGAATCAATAGCGCAAATAAAAATCCCCAGGGATTTAAAAATTTCAAATCCCTTCACCCCCTGTTTGAGATAAGCCCCATTTGGAACAAATTTTCAAATACTACCTTATCCAGGCTCACATCACTGCTGACGGGCACATAGTGAATGCCCCGGTTGTGGCAAAACTCCCTGTTCTCCCTTATGAATCTTTCCACCACCTGCTTGTACCGCTTGATCACCTGTGGCGTAAGGGTGAGTTCACAGGGCTTCTCCCCCTCGCTGTCTAGTAAGCGAATGCTGCCGCTCCATGGGGGATCCAGCTCCTCCGGTGAGAGGATATGAATCAAGGTTACCTCCTGCTTATGATACTGCAGGTATTTGAGAGCCTCCCGGTAGCCATCGGCTGAAAAAAGGTCCGTCAGGATAATGGATATGCCGCCTCCAAAACCAAGAGCCGGATAGCTTTGAATGGCTCTATTGAGCGAAGTCTTTCCCTGATAGGGAAGATCCTCGATGAACTTAAGGGCCTTCCAAAATCCCTGCTTGCCTGAAAAGCCCGGGAGCTGGCTTTGAACCCTTTGATTGAGGGAAACCAGGGAAACCCGGTCGAAATTGGCCAGGGCCAGATAGGCAAAGACCGCTGCCAGCTGCTTGGCCAGATTTCCCTTATGGGGCTGTCCGAAGTCCATGGATTTGCTGCAGTCTAAAAAGATCGTGACCAGGGTCTCCTGCTCTTCCATAAACAGTTTTATAAAAAGGCGCTCAAAGCGCCCATATGCATTCCAGTCAATCCGGCGGAAATCATCTCCATGGACATATTCCCGAAAATCCGAGAACTCCACGGAACTTCCCTTGTGCCGTGACTTTCGATTTCCTCCGGTACCTCCCTTGACCACCATGCGGGATGAAAGAGCCAGGCGGTCCAGCTTTTTTAAGAATTCGCTGTCAAAGGGTGTTTGCGGCAAAGTCCTCCCCCATTTCTCCTCTATTCTTTCAGTCCTGCCAGGATCTCCCCAATGATTCCGTCAGGGGTCTTGCCTTCCGCAATCCCCTCAAAGTTCAGGAAAACCCTGTGCCTAAGGGTCGGATAGGCAGCATAGCGTACATCCTCAAAGGAAACGTTATACCTTCCCTCCATGAGGGCCTTGACCCTGGATGCCCTGATCAAGGCCTGGGCACCCCGCGGGCTGGACCCGTATCGGACATACTTTTTGGTCACCTCCGGGCTGTCCTCCCGCTCCGGATGGGTAGCGAGCACCAGGCGCAGGGCATAATCCTGAACCCCTTTGGCTATGGGAACCTGCTCTGCCGCTTTTCGCATTTCCAATATCGCCGGCCCGTCGGCAACCCTTTCCACCTGAACCTCTTGCCCTGTGGTGGTCAGGTTCACGATGCTATGGAGCTCCTCCAGGGAAGGAAAATCAACCAGCAACTTGAAGAAGAAGCGGTCCAGCTGGGCCTCCGGGAGCGGATAGGTCCCCTCCTGCTCCAGGGGGTTCTGGGTAGCCAGCACAAAGTAGGGCTCCGGCAAAGCCCTCGTGACTCCCCCGACGGTGACCGTGTGCTCCTGCATGGCCTCCAGAAGGGCGCTCTGGGTTTTGGGGGTTGCACGGTTGATTTCATCCGCCAGGACAATATTGCTGAAGACCGGTCCGGCCTGAAACTGAAAGCGGTTGCTCCCGGTCTCATCCCGGACAATGATATTGGTTCCGATCACGTCGGCCGGCATCAAATCCGGGGTAAACTGAATTCGGCTAAACTGCAGATCCAGGACCTTGCCGATGGTTCGGACCAACCGGGTTTTGCCAAGGCCGGGTACGCCCTCCAAAAGGACGTTTCCCCCTGACAGGATGGCGATTAAAAGCTGCCTGATGATGTCTTTCTGGCCTATGATCTCCTTGCTGATCTCCCTTTCGATCTTCGCCACCCGATCGGAAAAGGAGCGGATCATTTCTTCACGAATTTCCATATCGTATCCTCCAAATCATTGATCTCTATCGAAACGATGAAGGCAACATATTTTAAAGAGGACAAACCTTTCAAAGACCGTCCCTGCCCAATTCCCAAGCTTCTATTCCAGGGAGCTGAAATAGTCCTTCACCCACTCTCGCATACTGGGCGGGATCTCACGGCGGTCCAAGGAGTCCATAGCCTGGCTTCTGTACTCCCCAAAGACCTCCTTATAGGGGATAAAGCCGTCAAAGCTTCCAAGGCCCTGGCCGGCATCCACTTGCTGGCTCTCCCCTTCCTCGTTGTGGCTGCCGCCAACCTGGCTTATATCTCCTCCGTCACCCAGTCGGGTGGGGTCATAGATCCTTTCATATTCGGCATAGGAATCGGGATCCCCGGGCTTATTGGTGCCCGATCCTTGAGATGAGCCACCTTCCTGGTATCCGGCATCTTCATTGGTATGGCCCTCTCCCACGCCGGATCCCCCGCCCCGGCCGGAGCCGTTATTCCCGCTGCCGCCATTTCCTTCACCGCTGCCTTCACCGGCGCCGCTTCCATTGCCGTTGCCGTTTTGCTCCCCATTTCCTTCCCCTTGGCCGGAGCCTGTTTGATTCCCCTGTCCATTTGAAAGGCCATCATTTTGAACCAGCTGCGAGCTTCCCTCACCGGCAGCCCGGGCAATCTGATTCTTGAGCTGCCGGAGCATATGCTCCATCTGTCCGGAATTGCCGTTCATCCCTTCAGCAAGCTCCGTGAGCATGCCTGCCAGCTGATCCAATTGCGCTTCCGACAGCCGGATGCCTTCTCCTTGGGCGGATGCCAGAGCATTTGCCATGCTTTGAAGCTGATTTTTTAGAAAGTTGTCGGGCAGTTCCTTTGCGGCTTCCTCCAGGGCTTTTTGAAGGGCTTCCATGATCGCTTTGTTCATGTCATCCTGCCTGCCAAGCTCCTTTAGCCTTTCGATCTCCTCCTGGATGCCCCTGGTGTCCATCTGTTTCAGCCTATCCCCCAGGGCTTTGGTAAGTTCTTGTTTGCCGAGCTGTTCCCCCAGGGCGGCCAGCCGGTCCTTCTGAGCCTCTTCCATCATTTTAGCCAGTTTCTCTTCGGCCCTGGAAATCTCCTTCAGGGCTTCCCTATAATCCTTCGACTGCCTGAGCTTCTTGCTCATTTCCCTCAAAAGCTTCATAAGCTCCTGTTTTTCAGCCTCCGTCAGCTCTGCATCTTTGCCAAGTTCCTCCTCCACCTTTTCTTCCAATTCAGCAAGCTGCTTATCGATCTCCTTTTGAACCCTGACGATTTGCTCCACTGCCGCATCCTGGGGATTTGGAAGTACCAGCACCACCGTCAGCAAAACAGCCAGCAATGCAGCGGTCACGCTCCATTTTTTGGGCACCGTTATCGGAATGCTTTTGGGTTCAAAGCTCTCCAATTTCTTCAGCGTATCTTCTTTTTGGAGCCTTGCAAATACATCATCCCGTCCAATAAGCTCATATGCGGTCATAAGCCTCTCCTGCAGGCCACAGCGGTCCCCTTCCCTGGCAATCTCAAGCATCGAGGGGCGCATAAGCCAGCCGATGAAAAGCGCCGCTACAAAGATCAGTCCTCCTATGATTGCCGCATTCCGCCCCAAATGGACGATGGGAACAAAAAAGGAGAAGCCCTGCCAGACAAGTGCCTGGGCCAGCACAGCAATTACGGCAAAAAGCAGGCTTTTGCAAAAATGCCGAAGATATATTCTTCTACAAATCGGTGCCACGGCCTTTTTCAATTTCTCATCAATTGTACGATTCATAAACAGTCCTCCGGTATGCCGCTTTAGCTTCGGCTTTTTCCTTTTGTCCTCTTAATAGGCTTGATAATCCAGGCACTCCAGAGAAGCAGTGCAATGGCAATTACCAGGATCACCAGGGAATTTATGATCCAAATGTTCGGAGCCGTTCCTCCCGTACCGCCAAAAATACCGCCCGGTCTGAAAAAGCCCAGAATCCCGCCAATGCTTGTGCCAACCTGCCTGGACAGCAGATCCGCCAGGCCTACGGCGGGATTGATATATAACACAAAGGGGATATAGGTACCGACATAACTTGTCATCTGCCGGCTATAGTGGAGAGAAAGCATATAGACCCCCAGGGACACGGTTAATATACCCAGGGCAAAAACCGTCACATAGGCCACCACAATCGACACTACCGTTCTTTTAAATAAGCTTGAGCAAAATATGCCGATGCTTCCTACTCCAAAGGCTGTTACAAGATAAAATACAAAAAGCATTAAGACATCCAGCGGTCCCACTCCTCCAAAAAGGAATACCAGGCTAAAGAGAGGAATGGAGCCGATGATCAGGAGCAATATAAAGCTTAAGGAGGAGAATAATTTGCCCAGGATAATCGCCGCTGGAGTCATCTTGGTACACAAAAGCAGGTCAAAGGTCTGTTTCTCCCTTTCGCCGCTGATGGCACCGGCCGTTTGGGCCGGGGTGATTAAAAGGATCAGCGCAAACTGCAGAATGGCAAGAAGGGCATAAATTTCAATCCCCAGGCTTTGATTGGCGGAGTAAGCGCTATAGCGCAGCCGGTTCTCCACGGAGGACTGAAAGTACAAAAAGGCAATGAGCAGCATGATTCCAACATACAAAGTCACCGCCAAGGCCGCTCTGAATCCTCTCATCCTTATCTTTAGCTCGCTGACCAAAACTGGGTTATAAAGCCACTTCTTCACCTTTCAGCACCTCCATGAAAACTTTTTCCAGGTTCCTTTCCGCCTTGCCGAAGGAAACGACCGGAATGTCCTGGTTTACCAAAACCTTGAGAAGCTTCCAAAGATCCTCTTCTCCCCCGCCATAGGAGATCTCCAACTCCTGCCCATCTAAAATGATCTCGTTGACCAGGGGCTGCTCCTTTAAAATATTCACCGCTTTCTCAAGCCTGTCGATTACCTTGATCTTGACTACGGTGCTGCCGCTCACCCTGTCCATAATCTCATTGATACTGCCCTGTACCACCATGCGGCCGTTTTCGATAATCCCTATGGTATCACAGAGCTCCGACAGCTCCGGCAGGATATGGGAACTTATTAGAATGGTCTTTCCCATCCTCTTTAGCTCCTTTAAAATTTCCTTCATCTCGATTCTGGCCATGGGATCCATGCCGGAAGCCGGTTCGTCCAGGATCAAAAGCTCCGGATTGTGCATCAGGCTTCGGGCCAGGCACAGGCGCTGTTTCATCCCCCTGGAGAGCTCATCCACGTAACAATCCCTTTTGTTGCTCAAATCCACCAGCTCTAAAAGTTCAAGGGCGGCCTGCCGGCGCTCGCTATAGGTGAGACCGTAAGCGCTTCCGTAAAAATCAAGGTACTCCATGACTTTCAGGTTATCATACACGCCGAAGAAATCCGGCATATAGCCCAACTTGCTTCGAACCTTCATGGGTTCCCTGCTGACGTCGACACCGTCCACCGTCACTTTGCCCGAGGTAAGGGGCAGCAAGGCTGCGGCGATTTTCATGGTAGTGGTTTTCCCTGCGCCGTTGGGTCCCACAAATCCGAATATGCTTCCCCTCTCCAATTCAAGGTTGAGGTGGTCCACAGCCAGAAAGCTGCCGTATCTTTTCACCAGATCCTGTATCACCAGCATCATGGTCTCCTCCCTTCAACAACCAATGCAGGGACGTTGATATATACTCCTCTGCGTTCGGTATACTCAATTGAAAACTCCAGTTTGCCGTCCTCCCTCAGATACCGTTGAAGCTCATCTATAGGCAGCTCTATGATGCCGCCGGGATACATTAGTTTTTCCTCAATAGCTTCCGATTCATCAGTGGATGGCACCCTCAGCATGACTTCGGCGGCACTGTCCGGCAAGCCCACATGGATCTGCAGCTTGGTGAGCTCCATGTTTAGGAACGGATTCATATCAAAGGAAAAGACTGCAATCCCCCTGTCAATAAAATATCCATTCTGGTCCGGGAAGACATCCTGGGAACGGTTCGCGTCAAACAATGCCAGTACAGCCCCGGGCGGGATGCTTATCCGTCCGTCTTTTTCATAGGAGACCTTTAAATCTGCAGTGATGAGGGTCTGATAATAGGATTTTGCCGGCTTCTCATCGTTTACTGCCATATCCTGAACAGGATTCAGATCGGTAAATGCAAACATGCTGACATAAGAATCCTGGAATCCGCCCATTTCCATATGCGCAGGAGACACAATCAGGCTTTGCACGACATTGCGCCTGGCGGCCATTCTTTGCCGGTCCGGATCATCCGTCCCTGCAGCCTGATCGCCTACCGGATAGAGCTGATCCAGCATCTGATAAAGCCTGTTAACATAGTATTTCCCCTGGGCACCTGGGCCGTCTACTGCGAGTTCAACCGTCTTGCTCTCTCCGACGGCAAGATCCCCGAGGTATACAAAGCTATAGGGTGTGTAAATGACCAGATCCTCCATGGGAACGGATGTATGATTGGCGATTTGGCCGGAAATCTTCCCATCCTGATAATACAAGTCGGCCTTCAGCTCACCAAAATCGGCAATGCTCTTGTTCATTGCAAAGGTCCTCATGGTCCAGATACCGGCATCATAAAATTCAATACCGGAGGAATTCCCTTGAACAACCTTCGCCTGGATTATCCTGTTTTGATCCCCGGTGGTTCCGCCGGGCCTGTAAACATCTCCATAGGGCGAACTGTGCAAGGTCAGCAGCGTATCATCCGGTACGGTCACTTTATAATCTCCCCTCTTGGGAATAAACACTCCGACAAAGGTATCGATGTTGGCTCCCTGACCGCCATGTTGCATACGAATCACAGCAATGCTGTTGGTGATGACCTCGCTGCCCTTTCTTGTATAGCCCATACCGTAAATCCCTGCGGAAAAGAGAATCACAAAAGCCGGAATGGTCAACCAGGCCCACTCCCGCTTATCCAGCTTCTTCAGGATAAGGTAATTAACCGGTCCTATGACCAGCAGGTATACCAGCAGGATAATCAAAAGACCGGCAAAGGAGGGCAGATCCATAGCCCTGATATTCCTCAGGGCATCCTCAATCGCCCAGAATCGATCCTGGAGCCAGCTCTGCTTTCTGCTGATATCAGGATTTTGAAGCTCCTGGATCCTCTGGGGGTCAATATGGGCTGTGATGAGATTATCCCAAAAGAGCTTATTCCCCGCCCAGTCCACAACCGGCTGAAGGCCCAGGTCAAAGGCAGAAACAAAGATCACCCCCGCCCCCTGACGGAGTTTCCATATAACACCAAGCCCATCATGATCCACTATTTTTTCTGCCCCGTCAAAGCTTAAATCAGCCAGCTGAAAAGGTGTACTACCCAGTACTTCTTTGCCGGAGATGGTATCAAGAGCCGGTATTTTGCCTACCTGAGCAACAGTACCCATCTTCATCTTCAGCCATTCCCTGAGGCCATTTAAAGTCTTCTGCCCGTTGGGACCGGTTCCTATGATGAGAATACCGCCCTCTTCCACCCAAGTTCTCAGGGCTTCCAGTTGTTTATTGGACAATGCTTCCGTATTCAAATTGTTTATTACAAGCACAGCAAAGCCGTTCAGGCCTTCCTTCTTTTCCGGAAGATCCTCGATGTCCAGCTCCACCGCCTCATAGTTGGAGAAGATTCGGTCATCCGCCAATTTCTCCCACCAATAGCTGAGGGAGGCCTGATCCTCCGTCATGACCCCCAGCAAATACTTGTCTAGTGAAAGGGGATTCATTTTCTTGACGGTAATCGTCTTGATCTCTTTGCCTGAACGGGTAAGCCTTATGTCCACAGATTTTTGAAAGGAATTAAACCGTACATACAAACGGAACCTTTTCTTTGAATTCTGTGGAATTACCACAGGCCTGGAAAAAAGCACGGCAGAGCCTTCATCCTGATTTGCCAGCACTTCCAGGTCACCCTGCACGTCAGGCCCTTTGTTTTCAATATCCACCGTAATAACGGTCCATTCGCTCATGCGAAAACGGCCGTCAAAGCCCACCTCAGCCTCCATTGTGAGTTCTTCCCCGTCAGCCATTGCTGCATTGGGTATTCCGAGTAATAGAGATAAAATAAAAATTATACTTGCGATTGCTGTGCCGATTCTCCTCATCCTTATTCCTCCGCATTTCAACCTTTGTTCCTATTGACGCCCGGCTGCCATAAAAGTTGCAATCACCGGCTCATCCGTCCTACCCTTCCATTATACCATAGAATCGGCCATCTTAATGGGTATAAAAAATGGAAGTGAAAAGTCACTTCCATGCTTATCGTCTCCAGTAAATTATCCATCACATTTTGAGTCCAAAATTTTCTCAGCAGGTTCCTTTTTATTTATGTAAAAACTCCTTATAGGTAGAATAGCATTCTTCCTAATGGTACTGCCAAAGAAACGGCTTTAATGTGGTTTCAATTCCTTATAGGTAGAATAGCATCGGGAATTCAATAGCGGTAATTATTTGATGCGTATCATAGTTTCAATTCTTTATAGGTAGTTTCCATTGAAAAAGTCGTACTTCAGATGTTACACTTGATTTACTGTAGTTAAGCGGATCAATATTGTGGTTACACGGGTTAAATTTCCGTCCATATT
>Ga0134092_1002287_pt1 | contig 14901 bp, 12 predicted proteins | sample 3_6taG_FD_94454 | JGI IMG/M metagenome (GOLD analysis project Ga0134092, IMG submission 94454) | Switchgrass degrading microbial communities from high solid loading bioreactors in New Hampshire, USA - 3_6_20_6_A3 metaG | ecosystem: Engineered > Bioreactor > Semi-continuous > Anaerobic >... | reverse complement strand
TCCTTCAGCCTGCTTAAGGATATCTACAGAATACCTTCCAGTGATTACAGGCACCGTCTCACTGAATTATGTGAAACCCTGGCCATTTCCGGACTGCTGAAAACCCCCGTCCGCCAGTTGTCCCTGGGACAGCGCATGCGCTGCGAAATCGCGGCGGCGCTCCTGCACAGTCCGCAGATTCTGTTCCTTGACGAACCGACCATCGGGCTGGATGCAGTGTCCAAGCTTGCACTTCGAGATTTTCTAAAAAAAGAGAATGCTAAGTACGGCGTTACAATGATACTGACTACTCACGATATGGATGATATCGAGTCGATGTGCAGCCGTGTCATGGTCATAGGCCGGGGCAGGCTCCTATATGACGGCAGCATGCAGGATCTGAAGAAGCTCTATTCACCGCTGCGCTGCATCAGGGCAACGCTGGACCGGCGAATTGACAGTTTCCATATCGATGGAGCCGAGTCGTCAGATCTTGATGCAAATGTTTTATCTGTTTATTTTAACCCATCAAAAGTTCCATCACATGAGATTATCAAGCAAATAACGGAAAAGCTGCCTCTGAGGGATGTAGTTATACAGGAGCAGAATATCGACGAGATAATAGCAGGTATGTACAGGGAGATGTGTTTATGAAGACGTTGAAAGCCTGTTTGTCAATATTCAGGATTAAAACAGCAGAAGGCCTGCAATACCGTATGGCTGGCCTTGCCGGTGCCACGACAAGCATTTTCTGGGCTCTGATCGAAATTACGATATATACCGTATTTTATAAATATTCGGATCAGCACAATGCAGGCATTATAGCCGGCCTAAGCCTGAAACAGGTCGTCTCATATGTCTGGCTCGCAGAGCTTCTGCATTTGATGCAGCCCTTCAATATCGACGGAGATATACTGGGCAAAATAAACAATGGCGATGTAGGCATAGAGATGTGTCGTCCTCTTGACCTGTATTTCCACTGGTTTGCAAAGACTGCCGCATCTAGACTGACCCCTGTTGTCTGGAGGGGTATCCCGATACTTATCTTTTCCCTGATCATGCCCGAGTCATGCGGATTGTCGGCACCGGCCAGTTTTCAGGGCCTGATTTGCTTTTTGGTCTCAGCGGCAAGCGCATTGCTGCTTTGCACATCATACGGTATGCTGGCCTGCAGCATAAGGCTCAGCATTGCCTGGGGAGACGGGCCTGTATACATAATTGTGCTGATCGGAGGAGTATTATCTGGCAGTTACCTGCCTCTGCAGCTTTGGCCGGAATTTCTGCAGGATTTTCTCATCCTGCAGCCCTTTGCCGGTTACCTGGATATCCCTGTCCGCTTCTATATCGGAGCCCTGGCTCCCGACAACATTTTCCATGCACTGGGGCTGCAAATGTTCTGGTCTGTGATATTTATTGCTGCAGGCAGGTTTCTGATGACAAGACGGTTAAAAAGGATCATTATACAGGGCGGTTAAAACCGCATGGTGGACATAAGCCTGTCGGGAAGTTAAGAAGCATATTGGAAAAGCCATATAAGGCAGATAATTCATATGGGTATTAACCCACATATAAATATACGTCATACGAAGAGCACAAGCCGTTGAGAGAAGATAAACCTTATCAAGGCAGGAGGATATGAACATGATAAGAAGGGGGTATAAGCCACATGGAAGTAATTAAGCTGTACGATGAAATAAAGCTCTATCTGAAATACATAAGGATGAATTTTGTTTCAGGGCTCCAGTACAAAGGCTGGCCTATCATGGTGCTGCAGACGCTGCTGGTCGTTGTGACCGATGCGGTCACACCGGTGCTTACGTTTTCCAGGTTCGGGAATATAGGATTATGGTCAGTCGAAAGGATCCTGCTGATATATGCGATGGCTGTCACAAGCTTCGGCCTTGCCGAGTCCTTTTGCCGAGGTTTCGATTCTTTTCCCTGGCGCATGATCCGCACCGGCGATTTTGACCGGATTCTGTTAAGACCGCGCTCCGTTTATATCCAGATAGCCGGCTCATTCTTTCATATACACAGGCTGTCCCGCGTAGCCGGGGGTTTGGCTGTCATTGTCTGGAGCCTGTGGAAACAGCGTGTCAGCCTCGATGCTGCTGACATCACTGTCATCATACTGGCTTTGATCGGAGGCTTCCTGACTTATTCGGGAGTTTTCATACTGACGTCGGGGCTTGCCTTCTTCACCATCAAGGGACTCGACTGGATATACATATTTACAAACGCAAGCTATCAGGTGACCCGCTGTCCCGTCGAATACATGCCTAAGGCCTTGTACAAGGTATTCACATTTTTTATGCCAATGCTGCTTATAAGCTACTACCCGGCATCCGCAGTATGCGGCTGGGGCGAAAGCTACTGGAAAGGCCTTCTTGCATTGCCGGCAGGTATTGCCTTTCTGTTGTTCTCCGCATTCGTATGGCAAATCGGTGCCCGGCATTACAAAAGTACCGTAAGCTGAGGTGCTTCTGTTAAGCCAAACAGGCATGCTTTCTTAAAGCTTCGGCCATGTCTTAAACCATCCAGTGCATCTGCAACTATGCGGGATTAATTTTCATACCTGCTCATAAGCACCGCCTACTCAGCCTCATCGTATGCTTTAAGAGCGACGGGGAAGCATGATATATAACTCCCTTCAGTCCGGAAGTTGTCAGGGTCAGCAAATTAGATCGTAAAGCTGATTACATTATAGTAAATTACGGATTATTGACTAATATCAGCTATAGATAATTTGCATCAGTTTTCTTTTCTCTTCCGTCAGGCGATCAGACTTCCAATGTCATACGGAAGCCTTTTTCAACGCCTGTTCCAGATCATATATCAGGTCATCCGCATCCTCTATACCTATCGACAGCCTGATCTGATCAGGAGTAACACCTGCCGCCGCCTGATCTTCCGGTGAAAGCTGGGCATGTGTGGTCGATGCCGGGTGTATGACAAGGGATTTCGAATCGGCAACGTTGGCCAGCAGAGAGAATATTTCCAGGCTGTTGATGAATTTCACTGCCGCATCGAGTCCGCCCTTGATGCCGAAAGTAAAGATGGAGCCTGCTCCCCTGGGCATATATTTCTGGGCAAGTTCGTAGTATTTGTTGTTTTTAAGGCCGGGGTAGTTTACCCATGCCACCTGGGGATGATTGTTCAGGTACTCTGCAATTTTCACGGCATTGTCCACATGCTTTGCCACCCTCAGCGACAGAGTTTCAAGCCCCTGCAGCAGCAGGAACGAATTGAACGGGCTGATAGCCGCACCAGTATCTCTGAGCAGCTGAACTCTTACCTTTGTCACAAAGGCGGCAGCCCCCACATCTCTCGCGTAAACAACTCCGTGGTAGCTTGGATCAGGCTCTGTCAGTCCGGGGAATTTTCCGCTGGCACTCCAGTCGAACTTACCGCTGTCAACGATCACTCCTCCGATGGATGTGCCGTGTCCTCCTATGAACTTCGTTGCTGAATGCACCACCACATCAGCACCGAATTCGATGGGACGGATGAGATACGGAGTTCCAAAGGTATTGTCGATTATCAGCGGGATCCCGTTTTCATGAGCTATCCCGGCAACCGCCTCTATATCAACGATGTTCATTCCAGGATTTCCGATGGTCTCGATAAAAACAGCCTTTGTTTTTTCATTTATCGCCCTGCGGAAATTCCCAGGGTCATCAGGATCCACGAAAACAGTCTTAATGCCGAGTCTGGGGAGCGTCACTGCAAAGAGGTTGTATGTTCCGCCGTAAAGTGTGCTTGCGGCAACGATCTCGTCTCCCGCGCCGGCGATATTCAATATGGAATAGGTTATGGCAGCAGATCCGGAAGCTACGGCAAGTGCCGCCACACCGCCCTCCAGAGCAGCCATTCTCTGTTCAAGTACATCATTTGTAGGATTCATTATCCGGGTGTAGATGTTGCCCGGCTCCTTAAGTGCAAAAAGGTTCGCGCCATGTTCAGTGTCCCTGAATACATAAGATGTAGTCTGATATATGGGTACTGCCCTCGACCCGGTGGTCGGATCCGGCTTCTGTCCGGCATGTACCTGCAATGTATCAAAACCAAGCTTCCTCTCGCTCATACAATTACCCCCAATCAATTCTAACTAATCCTATATGTTTTATATATTATCCTATGACAGAATATGTGTCAACATTATTTTTTCATTAATATGCCAATTTTAGCAATCCGATTAATTTCCCGCACCCGGCAATGGCTGATTTTGAAAGGAAACACCGAGGAATTGTCCGGGTAAAAAAGTGCAGTTTATCAATGAAGCACAATTATTGGCTGTATGGTTTTTCAGACAAAGGACCGTTCCTTTGTCATGCCCCGGACAGAAGACCGACCCCCTGCATATGCACTGAACACAAGAACCGTCCCCTTTCCGTGCCCCAGACAGAAGAACTGTCCTGATTCAGTCAGAGTGTGGTATAATTAGGCGGAAGGTAAACATAATAAAATCGCATGCATGTTTGACATGTCCGATGGAAAGCAAGGTAAAAACTATTCGCAAAAACTATTCAAAGAAAGGACGATTTTATGGGAAGCAATAAAAAAGCGATCGTAATAGGAAATTACACAAACGTTTCGTATCATCCTCTAAAGGGCCCTGATAAGGAACTTGCCGAAATCCTTAAGGATTTTGAACTCGAATTCACCGAGGATTATAATAAGTTTAAAAGTGATGTTCTGAAGCAATATGATCTTTGTGTTTCATATACCGAAGATATGCTCAGTGATGAACAGGTGGCAGGACTGCTGACTTATGTCCTCAATGGAGGCGGCCTGCTGGCGATACATAACGGCATAGTCGTAAATGCACGTTACGAAGCGGCACATCTTGCAGGCGGCAAATTCAGTCAGCACCCTGACCAGAAGGTTCTTACCTATACGCCGGCAGCATCAGACCATGTCATTATGGAAGGCATCGAAAGCTTTTCAATGAAAGAGGAACCCTATCAGTTCTGCATCGATAACCTCATTGAAACAACTGTATTGATGGAGTACGAATCCGAGGGCAAACAGTGGCCTGCAGCATGGGCTCACAAATACGGCCTTGGCAGAGTGGCATACCTGTCGCCCGGACATACTTCTGCATCCTTTGTAGATCCCATGTACAGAAAGCTTATCGTCAGGAGCGCGCTCTGGGCCGCAGGACTTCTGTAATGTAACGCCAGGATCTGTCCAGCCGGAACAAACAATGCAGCGCAGTATCAAACCAAATCTAAACGGCTCGCCTTAGGGCGGGCCGTTCTGTTTGCACAAGCTCATCCATTTTGCTTTTTTCTGTTTCTGAGTGAATAGTAACCCCGTACCAGCCCGATAACCGGTTTTGCTATAGCCGGTTCCATATCGGCCGCAACCTCCCTCAGCTTTTCCCTTATCGGGATATGCTGCGGACATGCTTTTTCGCATTTGCCGCACTGTTTACAGAGCGAGGCATATGAAGGCCTTCCGCTCATGAGACCGCCTGCAAACGCGATATACTGGAACTGGGCACGCTTTGCCCTGAAAAAATGCTTTGCATTGTAGTAGCTGAAGCAAAACGGTATATCGACGCCCGCAGGGCAGGGCATACAGTAGCCGCAGCCTGTACAGCCTACCTTCATAAGTCTGTAGTATTCCGTCCTTACCTTTTCGTACAGCTCAAGCTCCTGCTCTGTCAGCATGCCGGGGTAAGCTTCGTCCGCCAGCGCAGTATTTTCTTCTATCTGAGATTCCTCGTTCATACCGGATAAAACCGTCGTCACACCACTCTGATCCCACAGCCATTTAAAGGCCCAGTCTGCCGGAGTCCTTTTGATCTCCGCCGAATCCCAGATCTTTCTGATCTCCGGGGGCATCTGCCTCACAAGAGTCCCTCCGCGCAGCGGTTCCATTATCACGACTCCTATGCCCTTCGATGCAGCGTGTTCCAGGCCTTCCTTTCCTGCCTGGAAATGCTTGTCGATATAGTTGTACTGTATCTGGCACATATCCCAGGGGTAATCGTCAACAATGGCCTTGAAGTCTTCCTTGCTGCCGTGATATGAAAATCCGAAATGGCGTATCCGACCGTCCTTTTTCGCCTGCTCGGCAAACTCCTGTATTCCCAGTCTCTTTAGTCTCTCCCATCCTCCGAAATCATTTACGGCATGCAGAAGATAATAATCGACATGGTCCGTTCTGAGTTTCTTAAGCTGGCTGTTCAGGATATTGTTCATATCCTTTTGGGAATTGGCCATAAAGAGCGGCAGCTTTGTAGCTATCCTGACCTTGTCCCGGTATCCCTTTGCCAGTATATCCCCCAGGATGCTTTCACTTTTCCCTCCGTGATAGATCAGCGCTGTGTCGAAATAATTAACACCTCGCTCGATAGCCATCAATATCTGCTTTTCGGTCCTTTCAAGATCGATCCTGCCGTTCGCCATGGGGAAACGCATGCATCCATAACCAAGGATGGATACGTTGTCACCCGTTTTTCCCATTGCTCTGTATTTCATGATTTCTGATCCCCTATACTATGATTTTTATGCAAATTCACATACAGCCTGGCTGTCTGTATCTATTATACTAAAACATGCAGGCAGCAGCATATTCCCCCAAAAAATATGTTCACCTCAGGATCTGTTCTGCACGATCTCCCTCTCAGGCATCCTTACTGCAGTCAGTATCCCCGTCATGAAACATCCTGTATCTATATTTATAGTATTGTTTCTCCACTCGACCTTATCAACAATGGTATGACCGTATATAACCGTCGTCCCGCCCTTGTAGCCTGCAGCCCAGTCGAGTCTTTCCGGTCTGCCGTCCTCCAGCTTCCTGCCGGTGATATCCCCGTAAATCGCCATTGTCTTTATCCTGCCCTGAAGCTTCCTGTCCTTCGCAGCCACATTCTGCAGATTCTCCTTTAGTCCCGCATGTGCGATCAGGATATCATTTTTGCACAATATTACATAAGGCAGTCCACTGATAAAATCTGTTACCTGCCTAACAAAATCCGGTCCTTCCGCTTTGACGGCAGCGATGGTCACCATAACCTCTTCTTTTGCCATCGTCCCTTTTATCAGCTTTTGCAGCAGCTTCTCCTCGTGGTTTCCCCTCACCGACCAGGCCCGCCCGCTTTTTACTGCATCCATTGCCAGTCTGAGCACCTTTACAGGCTCCGGGCCTCTGTCGGTGAAATCACCGAGGAAAATCAGGCTGCGGCCTTTGGGGTAACCGGTGATCAGTCCTTTTTTCGGGTCCACATCGTAACCCAGCTTTCCCAGAAGTTCTGCAAGCTCCTTGAAGCATCCGTGAATATCGCCTATTACATCGAATTTATCAGCATCGATTCTTTTGTATAAGCTTGATCCTCCGCCTTCAGGCATAGCGTATTGCTTCCTCCGTTTTTATATATTACGGTGATCCGTCATTGCACCGTTTATTTTATCATTTGCAAAGATCTGTGCAATATTAGCCGGAATTGTAATGGTATCCCGGGTATGGGATAATGTATTATATATCCATATCCATCTTGTCTGAGGAGGTTACGGAACATGACGGAGCAGGAAGCCGCAAAATTCGATGCCTTTCTTCGCGATTCTTTCAGTGACGGCTCGACCTGCCGGGAACTAAGGCTGTCCGAAGAACAGGTACGTTACATTAAAGATAAGTATCCCGGCATCAGTCTGGAATTAACCGCTGATGACGGCAGCCCCGACAGGAAGCTCTGGTACAGGGTCTTCCTGCGCAAACCGCAAAGTCAAATTCTATGAATTAAGGACAGCTGTCCCCATTTTATCACAGATAGACTGGCGTCCCCGCTTCCATAAACGGCAGGTGACGGTTATATACTTTTTTCATGCAAATACATCTTTAAGATATTTTTAAGATTTTTGTCAGGCCTGTCTTAAGAATCATCCTTTACAATTCGGTACAGGCCAAAGGGGGGTACTCAATTGGATAACGCAAGGATACTGGTGGTGGATGATGACAGGGAAATTGCCTCAGCCGTCGAAAAGCTCCTGACCCGTGAGGGCTATGAAGTCATTAAAGCATATGACGGACTGCAGGCACTGGATGTGATGACCGAGCACCAAATACACCTGATTCTGCTGGATATCATGATGCCGCGGCTGGACGGGCTTTCTGCCACTATGAAAATACGTGAAAGCAGAAATATTCCGATCATTATGCTGTCGGCAAAATCCGAGGACAGCGACAAAATACTCGGGCTGTCCATAGGAGCCGATGATTATGTGACCAAGCCCTTCAATCCGCAGGAGCTTGTGGCAAGAGTAAAAAGCCAGTTGCGGAGATATATGCATCTGGGCGATATGGCAAATTGCTCCAGATCATCTCAGATCACTGTGGGCGGACTTTGCCTCGATACCGATGCAAAGCAGCTTACGGTGGACGGCGAGCCGGTCAGACTGACGGCAAAGGAATATAAAATCCTTGAGCTTCTCATGTCAAATCCGGGGGTCGTTTTTTCGGCAGAAAAAATATATGAGACAGTCTGGCAGGAAGTCGCCTACTCCGTAGAAAATACTGTCATGGTCCACATAAGGCGTATCCGCGAGAAAATTGAGATAAACCCGAAGGAGCCAAAATATCTTAAGGTGGTGTGGGGAATTGGTTACAAAATTGAGAAGCTTTAGTATGAACAGCGTGACAAAGGCGGCGGCCTTTATACTGATAATCGCCGTATTGACCGGACTGGTCGTACTGGCCAGGTTCATACAATTAAAAGATTTGGATCCGGAATGCATATTCACGGAAAATTATCTGGACAGCGACAGCTTTCTCAATCATATGAGATTGACAGCTGCCGGAGCTTGCGGTCCTGTTTTTTCATTAAGGATACCGGAGGATGCCCCCTATTACTATTATGTCAGCAACGGAAAAAAGGAATGGACAAACGTCAAGAATCCGTCCAAAAGCTTCTTTGAACAGTTTGAATCATTCTGCTCGCTGGAAAATGGCCAATGGTCCTTCCGTGGAAGAAAAGACTTTGCATCTGACAGTGAATTCAGCTACACATTGACTTATTATAGCGTTTTAAAGGAAAGCAACATTATATACATTGCATATCCGGAAGAATACATTTTAAATCTGCAGCAAAAATGGCACAATGACAGAGCTTTCATTTTGCCCTGGGTGACTGCAGCGGCGACAGGAGCAGTATTTGCACTGATTCTGGCAGCATACCTGGCTGCGGCAGCGGGCAGAAGGCCTCAGGACACAGATCTTCATCATGGAAAGCTGGATTCTGTTTACTCTGATATTCTGGCTGCTGCATTTGCATTTATCGTTTACATGTGGAGCAAAGCAATTGGAACAATCGATTATTCCGAGCAGGCATCGATACTGGCAGATGCTGTACTGACTGCATTTGCATCCACACTATGCGGATTGATCGCACTTTCGCTTATCCGCAAACTGAAAGCCGGAAATCTGATAAAGCACAGTTTCATATTCAAATTCTTCTTCTGGGTTTACGATTATGCAGTAAGCCTGTTTGACGGCAGAGCATTTTCAAAGTACTCACTGACGAAATCACTTTTTTACAGACAGCTTACATTTATCGCCGCCAGCTCTGTGTTAGTGATCTTTATGCTTCTGTTTACCTCTATGGAATCCGTCGCTGTACTTGTCCCTCTGGTGCTGGAGATCATCATGGCTTACTGGTATATAAAAGGAAACAGCAGGACATATATGGATATAAACAAAGGCTTTAACGAAAGCCTGGAAGAGCAGATGAAGTCCGAGCGAATGAAGGTCGCACTCATCACCAATGTATCCCATGATCTGAAGACTCCTCTGACCTCGATCATCAGCTATATCGATCTGCTGTCAAAGGAAGAGGGCCTGTCGGAAACAGCGAAGGATTATATCAAGATATTAACCGAAAAGTCTGGCAGGCTGAACAATATGGTATCTGATCTCTTTGACCTGGCGAAAAGCACCAGCGGCAATATGCCGGTCGATATCGAGCACCTGGATCTTAAAAAGCTGATTGAGCAGACGCTGGCCGATATGGACGACAAGATCGAAAAATCGGGACTTTTGATCAGAGTAAAGCTTCCTGAAAAGCCGCTGTATATTTACGGCGACGGCAAAAAGCTTTACAGGGTGTTCCAGAACATAATAGGCAATGCGCTGAAATACTCACTGCAAGGTACAAGGGTATATATCAGCCTTGATGAGGCAGACGGAACGGCAGTGGCAACAATAAAAAATACCGCAGGCTATGAAATGGACTTTACTGTAGATGAGATAATGCAGCGTTTCAACCGGGGTGACAAATCCCGCTCCACAGAGGGAAGCGGTCTGGGGCTGTCCATTGCAGAAAGCTTTACAAGACTGTGCGGCGGCAATTTCAAGGTCGATATCGACGGCGACCTTTTTAAGGTGACGATAACATTCAGTCTTGCAGGCAAACTGCCCGTTAGCCCTTCGGCAGCCCGGGAAATGAATATAACAGCGAAGGAAGGGGCCTCTTCAGCAGGTTAAGGAAGGAAAATCGCAGCGAAAGGGGCGGCCTTCAGCAGGTTGAGGAAGGAAATTACAGCGTTAGGGGCGGCCCCTTCAGCAAATGAAGGAAATCGCAAAAAAAATAAACAGCCCTGCGTAACAGGGCAAATCAAAGCAAACCTGAATATTTATATTGCAGCAAGGCAGAGTCCTTGCCAGATAAATCATTGAAGGGTGCAGATGTCACCCTTCAATTACTGTCATCAACTCCTTTATTATTTCAGAAACCGTTGGATGCGGGAATACTACATTTTTCAGGTCGGCTGCCCGCATCCCCTTCTCTATCATCATAGCGGCTCCATATATTATCTCCGATGAATGATTTCCGATCATATGGACGCCGATCACGGCCTTGGTATTCCTGTCGGTCAGGATCCTGCAGATACCGTCTCCGGCTTCATTCTCCGCCATATACCTGCCGCTGTACCGCATAGGCAGAACAGCAGAATCAAAGTCGATCCCTTTGGCCCTGGCAGATTCCTCAGTCTCGCCCACCCCGGCAACTTCAGGATCTGTATATATAACCGACGGTATCGCCGCATAGCTCATTACATCTTCTCTGCCCAATATATTGTTAACACAGACCTCCGCCTCTCTGTATGCAGTATGTGCCAGCATGGACATACCGTTCACATCGCCTGCCGCATAAACTCCCGGTATATTCGTTCTTCCATGATCGTCAGTGATTATCTTCCCGCCTTCCACCGAAACTCCGGCTGCCTCGAGTCCCAGTCCGGCTGTTACAGGCCTTCTGCCTATACTCAGAAGCACTTTGTCCGCAGCAATGAATTCACTGGCATCCGCTGACGAGCAAACGACCCCGTTATCCCTTATTTCAGTTACCCGGGAATTCAGCTTAAAGTCTATCCCTTTTTTGGACAGGTTCTTCAGAAGGATTCCTGCAATATCTCTGTCGACAGGACCTGCGATATGATCGAGCATCTCGACAACAATGACCTTGCTGCCTGCCGCATTGAAGTAGTATGCCATTTCAAGACCCACAGCGCCTGCTCCTATGACAACCAGAGACGCCGGCACTTCTTTAATATCCAGTATCTCTCTGTTAGTGATGACAAATCCGCTCTGCAGTCCCTCGCTGACGCCAGGTATGGCAGGCACAACAGGCTCTGAGCCTGAAGCGATCAGCAGATGATATCCGCTGTATGTACTGTCGCCGACGCTGACATCAAATATTGTTTTCCCGCTGCTGTCATCATTCCTTTTTCCGGCAACAACAGCCGTTCCCTCAACCACAGTGACATTGCTTTCTTTCAGCCTTGCCTTCACTCCTGCCGCGAGAGTCCTCACGACTTTATTCTTTCTGCCCAGGACCTTTTCATGGTCAAGAACAGCGTTTACCACAGATATTCCATATTTACCGCCATTTACGGCTCCATCGAAAAGCTTCGCGGAGTACAGCAGCGTTTTTGTGGGGATGCAGCCCTCATTCAGGCAAACACCGCCTATATGGCTTTTCTCTGCCAGCAATACCTTAGCTCCGGCCTTACCGGCATGTTCCGCCGCATGGTATCCGGCCGGGCCTCCGCCTATAATTATGAGATCATAAATCAATCAGAACACTCCCTGTTAAATATTTTTCATTCTATCAGTATTCAAAACAACTCTCAAATGCTTTGTGATCATCCAAACCCGCCGTCAGATGAAATGTACCAATAAAATCTTCAGTAATTGTGCCGAAAAAACAATAGTGACGCTGAATGCGTCACTACTGTAATTTTAAATTATTCGAAGCGATCCGGCAATACCGGCGGTATAACTTGACTGCAAATGCAAGCCACGATCAGAACTCCGGCTCGATCAGACCATAATTTCCGTCCTTGCGCTTGTACACCACATTTACCTGATTGGTATCGGCATTGGTAAACATAAAGAACTCATGTCCCAGCAGGTTCATCTGCAGGATAGCCTCTTCCACAGGCATTGGCTTAACAGCGAATCTCTTTGTTTTTACAACCTTGAACTCGGTTTCTTCCTCAACCTCTATATCGTTTCTGAATACATCGGGCTGTTCAAACGCCCCTGTATGCAGCCTTTTAGCCAACCTTGTCTTGTTCTTTCTGATCTGTCTTTCGAGTATGTCCTCTGCTTTATCGATACATGCATACATATCATCACCGCTGACCTCAGCCCTGAGGGTGATGTTTCCCAAAGGTATAGTGACCTCCAGGATATGCCTGTTCCTCTGCACGCTCATCGTAACCTGCGCTTCAGTGTGGGGGTTGAAAAATTTCTCAAGCTTGCCCAGCTTTTTATTGACTCTTTCTTTGAGCGCATCAGTTACAGTGAAATTCTTTCCTGTTATTTTAAAATTCATAGTCACTTCCCCTTTCTGGTCTATATTGTCATGACGTACCCGGGATCAGCACACCGTTCCCGTATTTCCGGGTCCCGCATGCTAATATTTATTCAATGGACATATATCTATATTCAACAACAAACATCATAAATCCTTCCAGAATTATCGCTATATTTTATAAAAAATATACATACAGAACAAAATGTCCGGAAGTGCCGCCGTACAGCAATTTTATAGCCTTTGCTGAAATATTCACAAAACACCTGTTTTGTGCATTTTATTCTGTGGATAATGTGGATAATCCTGTGCATAACTACAGATTAAGCACTTTTGAGTTGTGGAAAAACGTGTGACTTAACATTGTGACATCTGTGGATTGATAGACCCCGCAGTGTGCTTGAAAATCGCGGTTTGCGGCGCATACATATATAGCCCTGCATAATTTATACACAGGGCCTGATGATTTGTATTCGAATGCTTTGAGATTGATCTACTTCAGAACAACAGCGGCGTAACACTCACTGCAATAAACCGGTCTGTCCAGATGCGGCTTGAAAGGTACCTTTGTTTCTTTTCCACACTGTGCACAAACTGCGTCAGACATTTCTCTTCCGGCTCCGTTGCCGTACTGGGACTTTCTTGCCTGTCTGCATTCTCTGCACCTGCCGGGTTCATTCTTAAAACCCTTGGATTCGTAAAACTCCTGTTCACCTGCGGTGAAAACGAACTCCTGTCCACAATCCTTACACACCAATGTTTTGTCTTCGTACATTATTGTCCCCTCGCCTTCAGAAATGATTAAGCAGCTCTGCTGACGCAGTAAATACCTGCATATGACAACCGGCAAGATTAAACTTGCCGGCTAAACATTTACATTATATTACACGGATGCCAACTATTCAAGCAATTTCCGTATTTCTTTGCGAAATATATCAATATTCGACCGTCATATGTCAAATTTCTCATATAAGAATCTTTATTGCTCCGACAGCTTTGTCAGGGACTATCTTAAGTCCGGTATCCGTTATTACCGTATGACCGCCTTCCGCAGATGAAACACGCTCAATGCCCCTCAGAACCGCACTCCACTGTTTGTCTGTACATCTTCCGTCAGACCTGCCGGAATCGTTTTCCGGCGGAGCAACTTCGATGCTGATTACGTTTCCAGTCCTGCTTGCTTTAAAGCTCAGCTGCATCCGACCTTCTGTGTCATATAAACAGGTTTTTGCACAGGCTCCGTCGGAAAGCTCGAAGATATGGAATTCCACACAGTCCGCATAATCATAGTCCGGTCTGTCATCCACATTTCCCATCGCGATCACCGAATCCTGTCTGACAAGCAGAGGCAGGCTCATATAATCATGATACTCTGTTCTCCAGCATCCCCCGTCGATCTTTTCACCGCTGATGATATTTGTCCATTTGCCTGCCGGCAGATAATACTGTGCCATGCCTTCGTCGTTGAAAATGGGGGCTGCCAGAAGAGCTGCCCCAAGCATATACTGCCTGTCAAGCTGCAGGCAGCCCGGATCATCCGGGAACTCCATAAACATTGCACGCATCATCGGAATGCCTTCCTGTACCGCTTCACATGCCGCAGCGAAGAGATAGGGCATCAGCCTGCATTTCAGCTTTGTAAAGAACCTCAGCACATCCACGGATTCTTCATCGAACAGCCACGGTACTCTGTAGGATTCATTGCCATGCAGCCTGCTGTGGGAAGACAACAGTCCGAAAGCAGTCCAGCGCTTGTAAATATCCGGCGTGGCTGTCCTTTCAAATCCGCTTATGTCATGACTCCAGAATCCGAAACCGGATGCACACAGCGACAGGCCGCCCCGGAGAGTTTCCGCCATCGAGTCATAATTCGCGGAGCAGTCTCCTCCCCAGTGAACGGGGAATTTCTGTCCTCCTGCTGTTGCTGAGCGTGCGAAAAGTACTGCCTGATTCTTTCCCAGCTTTTCCTCCAGTACTTCGAAAACCGCCCTGTTATACAGGTATGTGTAGTAATTGTGCATCAGTACGGGATCCGATCCGTCGTAATACACCACATCCGTCGGTATCCTTTCGCCGAAATCAGTCTTGAAGCAGTCGACGCCCAT
>Ga0134092_1002283_pt1 | contig 14922 bp, 9 predicted proteins | sample 3_6taG_FD_94454 | JGI IMG/M metagenome (GOLD analysis project Ga0134092, IMG submission 94454) | Switchgrass degrading microbial communities from high solid loading bioreactors in New Hampshire, USA - 3_6_20_6_A3 metaG | ecosystem: Engineered > Bioreactor > Semi-continuous > Anaerobic > Digestate... | reverse complement strand
TTGCTGACTTTGAAACTACTGTTGGGAGTATTATCTCATAATCTTACATACTTTTAAATCCATGGGATTATTGACCGCTTACGGATATAGAGAGTTTCAATTCCTCATAGGTAGTCTAGTAACTGAAACAAACTCCTTGATTCCACCATTATAGCAGAACTGTTTCAATTCCTCATAGGTAGTCTAGTAACTTAAGGCATCCCCACCTTGTTTTCTGATTGTGTGAAGTTTCAATTCCTCATAGGTAGTCTAGTAACTGTATCCATTGTTTATTTTTATATGGATACAGAAACGGTTTCAATTCCTCATAGGTAGTCTAGTAACCACTGTAGCCAGTGCGAAAGACTGTACCCGCAGGCAGTTTCAATTCCTCATAGGTAGTCTAGTAACAAAAAAACAACCATTGAAGTTTTAAACTATTATAAAAGTTTCAATTCCTCATAGGTAGTCTAGTAACCTTTCATTCTCGGAATTTATTCTTTCTGTTTCCTTGAGTTTCAATTCCTCATAGGTAGTCTAGTAACTTACTATCATTCGTTCACCTAAATAGTAAAAGCCCCCGTTTCAATTCCTCATAGGTAGTCTAGTAACTGACATAGTAGCAAATGACTTTGACTTTGATACTTAGTTTCAATTCCTCATAGGTAGTCTAGTAACTTAAAAGAAAACGGTTATAGATTATAAAAAGGAGGTTGTTTCAATTCCTCATAGGTAGTCTAGTAACAATAAAATGTTTCTTCACCATCTATATTTTCAATTCGTTTCAATTCCTCATAGGTAGTCTAGTAACTTGTATCAATACTTCATTCATAAACTACACCTCCTCGTTTCAATTCCTCATAGGTAGTCTAGTAACTCCTATCATGTTTGTTTGAATAGATGGGTCTCGTCTGTTTCAATTCCTCATAGGTAGTCTAGTAACGTAAAAACAAAACGTCTGTGGCAGATGGTGTAGCTGTTTCAATTCCTCATAGGTAGTCTAGTAACGATATCTTCTCTAATGCTTTTATAGGCAAGTCGGAGTGGTTTCAATTCCTCATAGGTAGTCTAGTAACAATTATTTGAAGGATATGAAAGAGCAGGGGACTTCAGTTTCAATTCCTCATAGGTAGTCTAGTAACACAAAAAAAGGCTGGATATAAAACAGTAGAAAAAGGGGTTTCAATTCCTCATAGGTAGTCTAGTAACTGAGTTTATCTCCTTCTTCAATCATTACTTCCTTGAAAGTTTCAATTCCTCATAGGTAGTCTAGTAACTTGTAACGGGAGTACAAGAAAAGATATCGAAGAACGGGTTTCAATTCCTCATAGGTAGTCTAGTAACAGCGACAAAAGGCTCGATATACACCGTACCACTAGGAGTTTCAATTCCTCATAGGTAGTCTAGTAACAAAGATGTAGTAGGGCTTGAAGGGATACATATAGAAGTGTTTCAATTCCTCATAGGTAGTCTAGTAACGATGCATCTCATATGCTCGATGGCTTCGTGGCCATAGTTTCAATTCCTCATAGGTAGTCTAGTAACTTCCAATAAATGAAAAATCCTTTATAATTCAGGATTTTGTTTCAATTCCTCATAGGTAGTCTAGTAACTTATTATATCATCTGTTATAGATTTTATATTTTTATGTTTCAATTCCTCATAGGTAGTCTAGTAACTCTCCTATTCGTTTGATTAGCTTTCTATCTGTTACGTGTTTCAATTCCTCATAGGTAGTCTAGTAACCCAAATAAGCATTGACAATGTAACAAAAAAGTACTAGTTTCAATTCCTCATAGGTAGTCTAGTAACCTTGAAGTGGTGTTAAATCTATTTGAATTGTAGGTACGTTTCAATTCCTCATAGGTAGTCTAGTAACCAGAACCATAGCTTGCTGCTGCATTCCTTACATAATGTTTCAATTCCTCATAGGTAGTCTAGTAACGTTATAGTATAGACGATGTAGATTCTATAGATGATAGTTTCAATTCCTCATAGGTAGTCTAGTAACTATCTGTTCCTACATCCATCCTTGTAAGCGTTTATGTTTCAATTCCTCATAGGTAGTCTAGTAACCAAAGCAATGGAAAAAGTGCAGGAATACGAAATGGAGTTTCAATTCCTCATAGGTAGTCTAGTAACTTGCGGAACTCACCTAAACATTGGAACTTACAACTGGGTTTCAATTCCTCATAGGTAGTCTAGTAACCATTACTAATCCTATCAGCTTCATTGTTAATTCTTTGTTTCAATTCCTCATAGGTAGTCTAGTAACTATCACCTTTATTATAGTACTTTTTTATTGCATTGTGTTTCAATTCCTCATAGGTAGTCTAGTAACGAAAGAACTGGAAGAAAGGAAAGAAGAGATATTAGCGTTTCAATTCCTCATAGGTAGTCTAGTAACAAAACCATACCTAAAAAGGGTATTGACTTTACCGCTTGTTTCAATTCCTCATAGGTAGTCTAGTAACTATCTTTAAGATAATTATTTGCAAGTAAAGGATTAAAGTTTCAATTCCTCATAGGTAGTCTAGTAACTTGTTTTTCTGTCATTGTTACTCCTCTGGCATTTGGGTTTCAATTCCTCATAGGTAGTCTAGTAACCCAAAATCCACTATGACAACTAGGAACGACCGCTACAGTTTCAATTCCTCATAGGTAGTCTAGTAACTATGCATATCTGCTAATGGATATATTTCTAACTCTGGTTTCAATTCCTCATAGGTAGTCTAGTAACGTTTATTATTATAAGTATCAAGAACCAACGCCAGTTTGTTTCAATTCCTCATAGGTAGTCTAGTAACTAGATTATCTTTGTCTGCTATTATATTGTTTACTCTGTTTCAATTCCTCATAGGTAGTCTAGTAACATGGATAAGGTAAAAATAGACTTCAACGAAGAGAACAGTTTCAATTCCTCATAGGTAGTCTAGTAACTCTATAAGCCCCAACCTTGCATAAGTGTATTTTTATAGTTTCAATTCCTCATAGGTAGTCTAGTAACTATTCAATTGATACAGCTTGCAGATGGCCGAGTATAGTTTCAATACCTCATAGGTAGTCTAGTAACAAGAATGTTGCAATGGGTATGGGGACCCATACCCATGTTTCAATTCCTCATAGGTAGTCTAGTAACTTAATCATCATTTAATCGTTCTTGCACTTCTTTCTGAGTTTCAATTCCTCATAGGTAGTCTAGTAACATGGATTTTATCCATTGATTGCTGTACTCTATCTAGCTGTTTCAATTCCTCATAGGTAGTCTAGTAACCATGTCGTTCTTGGCCCAGTTAAGCCCCTGTCTGAGTTTCAATTCCTCATAGGTAGTCTAGTAACAACTTGCCATACTTTATTTGCCTCTAGTTCTATTTGGGTTTCAATTCCTCATAGGTAGTCTAGTAACTCTTGTATTGAATTTTAGTATCGAGCCAAGATATATGTTTCAATTCCTCATAGGTAGTCTAGTAACGTCTTTACAGGCAACAAAAATAGAAGAATTGGCTGCAAGTTTCAATTCCTCATAGGTAGTCTAGTAACTGGTATACCTATAAACAGTCCCTGTGACGGTGAGAAGTTTCAATTCCTCATAGGTAGTCTAGTAACTTTCTAATTGTATTATACCATATTTAGGGGGAAATGGTTTCAATTCCTCATAGGTAGTCTAGTAACGTTATTGATTTAAAAATTCTTCTTCTACCAATTCTGTGTTTCAATTCCTCATAGGTAGTCTAGTAACGGAGAAAATATAGTTATTCCAGGTAGTGCTTTTTCTAGGTTTCAATTCCTCATAGGTAGTCTAGTAACCATCTGCCCTAAACACGTCATTTAAAGCCTTCCACAGTTTCAATTCCTCATAGGTAGTCTAGTAACCAGATGATGCGGTTATAATAAGCTTCCCTCCAACTTAGTTTCAATTCCTCATAGGTAGTCTAGTAACCTATATATTTGGCCACTATTCACCGTGTAACATCTGTTTCAATTCCTCATAGGTAGTCTAGTAACAATTCAATTTCTCTACAAAGGTAGAGAATATGAGTTGTTTCAATTCCTCATAGGTAGTCTAGTAACGTAGAATTTGAGATATGTTAGACTTGCTAGAGGTGGGTTTCAATTCCTCATAGGTAGTCTAGTAACGGAAAAGAAATTTGGGACAGATTGTATATAAATAAAAGTTTCAATTCCTCATAGGTAGTCTAGTAACCTTAATTTGCTACTAAACGGTTCTTGTCCAAACAAAGTTTCAATTCCTCATAGGTAGTCTAGTAACCACCACTTGTTGTAGATAAATGGACAACATATAAATGTTTCAATTCCTCATAGGTAGTCTAGTAACTAATAAACACGCTAACATTTTAATTGTTAGTCCAGGGTTTCAATTCCTCATAGGTAGTCTAGTAACTCCTAAACTGTTTTTATATTGTTCCATTTCTTTAATGTTTCAATTCCTCATAGGTAGTCTAGTAACGGCAAAATACCCTTATCTCAAATTCCAGATGCAACATTGTTTCAATTCCTCATAGGTAGTCTAGTAACTACATATTTCAGCTGAATTAGTTTCTTTATTTTCATTGTTTCAATTCCTCATAGGTAGTCTAGTAACCAAGTGATACTTCCCCTGCATCCTTGAATCCCGCTAGTTTCAATTCCTCATAGGTAGTCTAGTAACACGAGTAGAAGGCGGCGAGAAGGCGCCTTTTACGATGTTTCAATTCCTCATAGGTAGTCTAGTAACTATTCTTCTAAATTGTCCCCTGAATCCATTTCCTGAAGTTTCAATTCCTCATAGGTAGTCTAGTAACTCTCTCTAACCACTCTAGGATTGTCATAATTAAATCTGTTTCAATTCCTCATAGGTAGTCTAGTAACTAAGTGGAGAAACCGAACCTCTTAAACAATTAGGAATGTTTCAATTCCTCATAGGTAGTCTAGTAACAAAATGGCAGATTATTATAAACAATTAGAAAAAGAAGTTTCAATTCCTCATAGGTAGTCTAGTAACTATTCCAGGTGTTGTCATATTATTAAAGTCGCCACCTGGTTTCAATTCCTCATAGGTAGTCTAGTAACCTTTTGTTTGTTTTGCAAATTGTGGGTATTGTTGCGAGTTTCAATTCCTCATAGGTAGTCTAGTAACGTAAAATTTCAAGAATTCATATACTGTTTTTTTTCCGGTTTCAATTCCTCATAGGTAGTCTAGTAACCATATATTCCAAAGCGAGAACTTTTTTTTCTACCCAGTTTCAATTCCTCATAGGTAGTCTAGTAACTTCTGCTATTTCTTCTGCCATTTCTGTTGTTTGAACGTTTCAATTCCTCATAGGTAGTCTAGTAACCAGATACTCCAATAAATTTACTTCCTGCATCTATACCGTTTCAATTCCTCATAGGTAGTCTAGTAACCTGTATGAAATGATGGACGGTATAGAAGCATGGGACGAGTTTCAATTCCTCATAGGTAGTCTAGTAACTGGATGATTTACTTTATATAGAGGGAGAAGGAAATAGTTTCAATTCCTCATAGGTAGTCTAGTAACATGGTAATAGAATAATAATAATGACTAATTATTATTGGTTTCAATTCCTCATAGGTAGTCTAGTAACTTTCTTTTTGGTCGTATAATCACTCTGTCATAGATGGTTTCAATTCCTCATAGGTAGTCTAGTAACCATAATCTCCCATATCCCTAATGAGGTACCTACCATAGTTTCAATTCCTCATAGGTAGTCTAGTAACTTTTACATCTTTAGGAGCACAACCAAACTTTTCTGCGTTTCAATTCCTCATAGGTAGTCTAGTAACTATACTATTTTCTGTATTTCTAAATCTTATATATTCGTTTCAATTCCTCATAGGTAGTCTAGTAACTGGGTAAGAGAATAATAAAGTACAGGTTAGAATTAGGTTTCAATTCCTCATAGGTAGTCTAGTAACGTGCATGATGTGCATTGGCTAATTCCCCTCTTCTTCGTTTCAATTCCTCATAGGTAGTCTAGTAACTATTCAGGTAAAAATGTAGTTGTAACTGAAGAACAAAGTTTCAATTCCTCATAGGTAGTCTAGTAACTATATCAAAACGAAAAGAAAAGGCTACGATTAGCAATGTTTCAATTCCTCATAGGTAGTCTAGTAACAAAAATAGGATCACCTAACGATGCTTACAAAGCCAGTTTCAATTCCTCATAGGTAGTCTAGTAACCTATTATTTGGTCTGCTGTTCCTTGTAGAGCATCTGGTTTCAATTCCTCATAGGTAGTCTAGTAACCTGTTGAAAATTGGTATGAGCAAGTGATGGAGAAAAGTTTCAATTCCTCATAGGTAGTCTAGTAACGTACAAGCACCATTAAAAGAAGCACCATCTAAAACAAGTTTCAATTCCTCATAGGTAGTCTAGTAACACAATAATACAGTTGGAAAAATACCTTTAATTGGAAAGTTTCAATTCCTCATAGGTAGTCTAGTAACCCATTGTTTATATTGATATTACCTAATTTCATATTTTTTGTCAATCGATTTAATTATTACAAAATTGTAATATTTATTATATAAATTTAGATGTAAATATTGAAATTATCATGTTTCTTCAAAAAATAAATTTGTCGTCGACCTCCAGGGGTTTTTGCACTATTATAGGTCGACGACAATTATACTTGTAATTTATAAAAAATTATCTTCTCCACCTTTTTTGATTCCTAATATTTCTACAGATGAATAACGCGTCGTTCTGAAATTATAAATAATTATCGAATCCTTATTTTTATCAATTATTCTTGACAATTCAATTTTTAGTTTTGCCAAATTTGCTTCAGATATTTCGCCTTCAAACACTGAATTCTGCACCCAATATAAATACTTTCTACAAGTTTTTAATACCTTTGCCACTCTTTTTAATTCTATATCATAAACCAATATTACAAACATAAATACACCTACCAACGTGATATATAAGGTTCGTATTCTTTTTCTTCCATCAAATGTTTCTCTAATTTATACAGTTCCATGCGAATTAACATGTTATAAGATACATTTCTACCAAGTTCTCTATGTCTAATTGTTGATTTTAACTTATTATCAAACTCTTGCACAAAAGTTCTTCTTGCATTTTCTTTTAATAATATTCCTTCCGTATTATCTTCAAAGTCTTTTGTGCTTATCATATTTCTGCCTATCAGAGTAAAGATAATTCTATCTACTATTATTGGTTTAAAAATTTCCGATATATCAAGATTAAGAGTAAACTTTCGGAAATTAGTAGCATGCAAGAATCCAATTCTTGGATCTAAATGTGTTTTATATATTTCAGAAAGAATAAGAACATAGAGCAATGAATTGCCAAAACTGATAAGAGTATTTAAGTAATTTTGAGGTGGTCTTCTTGTTCTCTTTTCAAACTTAAAATCTTCATTATCTATTATTTCATCAAAACCTTTATAGTAGATATCCCTAATGTTCCCCTCTATTGCCATCAGAGTTTCTACTCTTTCACATTCATCAATACTACTAATTAATTCTTGTATATGTTTTTCTATATCTTCTAAATTTTTACCACGGTTATTATAGTACCTGATAACGTTTAGAATATTTTTTAAACTCCCTTCTACAAACCTTTTTGCTATGATTATTCTTCTACTCTCGTCTAGATAATGTTCAGCTTGTTTTAAAATCATATATCCTGAATTTAAATGCTCCCTTGGATAATATGTCCCAACATAATACCCGTAGTAATTGAAAAAGTGTATTAATATTTCTTGTTGAGAAATATACTCCAAAAATTTCTTGCTTACTGTAACTTCTCCAAATACATATATTTCTTTAATATCTTCAATAGGTAAATACTTTTTCCCTTGTTCTGTTTCAAAATAAAAAGTATTATCCTTTCTTCTTAACTCTCCATCATTAAAAATGTAAATATTCTTCTTAATAATATCATCTCCCTTATTAGGACCAACAAAATTCACTATATCCACAATTTTTACAGTACTTAATTTTTTCTGGTGGTATAGGATAAGGCTCGTAGCAGATTCTCAGAATATCTTCCTCTACCTTTTCTAATTCTTCTTGCATTTCATCGTCTAATTCTACTTCTAGTCTCTTCTTTTCCTTTGGAAACATTAGAACCCCTGTCGCTTTCAAACCATTTCTTTTCATTTCTAATAAATAATAAGCTAACTGCATCCTTGCACTTTCTAGATATTTTGAGCTTTTTTTGACTTCCCCTATAACAAGTTGTCCATCTTTATTATTGATTATATCTAGCTTCACATTTCCTAAAGATATTTCCTTTTTTTCTCTTAAATAAGAATTTTCATGTATATATCTTCCTAAATCAATATTTTGGTCATCTTGATCTGGTCCTATATTATGTGCCATAAGCCAAACTTCCCTTTTACATATATAGTAATACCAGATTAATGTCCCATTGAAATGTAAATCTTGATAATCTAGCATCATAATCATCCTTTAATCTATAAAATTATCGTTCTATTATCTTCTTCTAAAATTACACCATAATAGGAATCATATTTTAAGTTACAAAAAATAATACCGTCACGTATTTTCCCGTGTTTCAAAAAATACCAATATGGTATCTTTACCTCATATAAGGCTCTATCAGCTGGATTTAACTCTAAAACATCATTGTAGAAACAATATGGGATAACTGATATCGTTTCATACCTTTCTAATCTTGTTTTCTCATCTGTATCCTTGGTATTAGGGTCATCAAGAATATAAAGCCTATTTCTTTGCCCTATTTTATACATTTCTATAGCATGTTTATATGCTTCAGTGTCTTCTATACGAAAATCTGAATAAACTTCTTGTATAATTCTTAATAAATCCTTTTCACAAATATCTCTGGGCACTTTTTTAAAAGCGTCAATCGTTCGAGATAACAATCCAGGATCTTCCAAAGGATTATAAAGCTTTTCAGATTTTTCGCTTGGTTTAAATATAAAAACTCTACTATCACGATCTAATTCACGATATCTGTTTACCCTACCTGCCCGTTGTGCTATTGCGTCAGGCGGTGCGCACTCTGTAAATAACCAGTCAAAATCAATATCAAGTGATACTTCCACTATTTGGGTTGCAATTACAAAATTTGCATCTTCAATGCTTTTTTCTATTTCTTTACGATCCTTTTGAATAAATCTTGAGTGATAGCATACTGGATTATACTCTTTTAAATCCTTTGCCATCTGTTGGCATAATCCTACTGTATTAACTACAACTAGCACTTTATAACCAGATTTAACAGCAAATATAATATCTTCTTTTGCTTCTTCTATGTTACGTTCATCTACAAAGTATTTACTTCTTTTGGCATTTAATAATTGAGTATCTTGTACTATTTTTACATTTTTCAAATACCTTTTAAATACATCAATCATATATTGCGGCATAGTTGCACTCATTAATAAAAATCTAGCACCATAGCTACTTAAATGTTCAATAGTTTTCATTATTAACCCCATAGTCCATCCATCGTATGCATGTATTTCATCTATTACAATTACTGCATTCATGGCATTTATTTCTTTAACAGTCCAATGTCTAGAATTATATCCCATGTTCAAAAGTTGGTCCACAGTTCCAACTGTAACTGGTCTTATAAACGTTCTATCAAATAGTAAATTTCTTTCCTTTTCTCCAATATCTTCATAATCAGCAGATTCTTCTTCTTGTTTAAAAAATATATGAGCTGATGAATGAGCTAATCCTACATTTTCTGACCCAAATAATTCTGAAAAACGGATCCAGATACTATTGGCTGTAGCCATTGTTGGCAATAAATAAATTAATTTAGCATCTTCCAAATCTTTAATATTATTTAAAGCCCATAGTATTGAAGCTTCTGTTTTCCCACTGCCTGTAGGTGCAATAGCTATAGCATTGCCATGAATTTTACCAACTTCTATTTGAAATTCACGTAAGCCACTAAAATGTAGTCCTTTCCTTAAACATCTTTCTTTTATACCAGTTATAATATCTGATGGCTGTTTTTGTATTTTATATATTACAGGTAAATTAGCTGAACCATACCAATCTGCATAATGCAAAATACCTTTTGTCAAAGCATAGATAATTCTTATAGTGTCTCCATCATATCTACATATTAGCTGAGATAAATTAGCCATAGCTTTATTTAAAACTTTTCTACCCTCAATATCAAATTTTAACTTATTATTAATTTTTTCTATATCATACCCTTCTTGTTTAAATATATCTTTTACCAGTTCAAGGGCATAGTCTAATGCATCTATAATTATAGATGGTTCTTTTTTTGAATATATTTCTCTTTCAAAAGATCTCTGAGTTATATCAAGTATTTTATGATGACCTGCTACTGCAAATAATTCATAAGGAAATTTTAAGCTTTTATCTTTTATCAATAGATTTTTAAAGAATAAAAGAAAAGGAAGGGAGCACAATTCATGACGATAATTCTTACTATAGCTTATACTTCTTTGCTCCCTTTTAGCTTTCATAATAGTCTGAAATGGTAGTATTAATTTACCTATATCATGTAATAAAACTGTCATGAGAGACAACTTTATAAATTCTTCTTCTGGAAAACCAAATTTAATTGATATTTGTTTTATTAGTCTTTTTTTGCACTTTGTCACCTGTCTCCATGCATTATAAACTGAATAAATATGTTCATCATATGTCTGATCAGGTTTTGCATAGTATACTTCTTTTTCTGTCATAGTAAAGCAACTGCCTTTCCTTCTATTTTTACACCAAGAATAGGCTTTTTTAATCTGATAGGAATATCAACAAAAGTATATGATTCACGTTTTAATACCCTACGTTCTTCTCCATTAAATGAGAATTCGGAAGGCAACAAATACACTTGTGGTACAAATAAGTCTTTCATTATCGGCGCATTCTTTATATCAATATTAGAAATGTAATTATCAGAATGATCACCTGGTAATATAGTATTTTCAAATTCATCTAATTCTTCGTACTCTGTTTCTACAATCTCTCCTACTTTTACAACCTTTGCAAGATCATCACTATTCCCTGCTGTTATAGCATAAGTTGGATTCAAAAACCAGCCACAAATATCGTCAATAACACTTCTGTTACTACAAACAAAATATATACAAAAACTTAACTCATATAGACATTCCCTTGTCAGAACTGCACTAATCGCCTCTTTATCTTTAATTTTAGTATATTTCCACAAGTCTTTATATCTCCCTTGGCTTGTACCAATAACGCCTACCTTTATATTATTATCTTTCACATATTTTTGCACACACTCACAATCAAAACCCGCAGCAGCACCAAGTATTCCCCTTATAGTCGTAACAGGAGGTAACAAGAGAGTTTGTTGAAAAGTATGATATTCCGGTATTCTAAAAGACGCTGTTGGCGCAAACAAGGTTATCTGTACGCAATACATAAGTCCTCACCTTACTCGCCCATATAATATTCATCAACCCATTGAGCCATCTTATCAAAAGCTTCTCCTATTGAAACAACTTCTTCATTATCATCTACAAAATCTTTACGGCTACCAATTACCGAATCTAATACTACATCTGAATAATCTTTTAAAACTTCTTTAATTAAATCCAAATCTACTTTTTCTCTGGATACTTTTACACTCTCTAAGAATATGGGATTTTTGACTGACATACAAGCTGCTACTACAAACTTTGGAGATATATCTGCAAGAAATCTTGACTGTCTGCCTGTGGACCAGAGATTTTTCAAAGCACTTAGTAATGCCTTTACTCTCTTAGCTTTTTCCTCATGTGGTAAGACCTTATCACCAAATCCTTCACCACATCCCACTCTATCAAGTTCAATCAAAATTGTACCACGATAAATACCTCCATGTATTTCTGTTTCGAATATGTTAGGATCCCCACCTGCTTTGACACCCATATAATTTGTACCATAATCAAGGTCTCCTTCATATCTATCTAAAGAAACTAAAGGCGTTACTCTCACTGGGGAAGTCCTTTTAAATGATGAACCTTTTTTCTCATCATCCCCTTTTTCAGTTCCCATAAATCCAAACAAATCATCATCAATATACTCATATGGTTTCTGCTCTGTTGTTGAAGCTCCTTTAGATATACTAGATGCTACACCTTCAGATAATTTCCAGCCAAGTACACCTAGCTGATCTCTCAGTGCTCTTCTTACCCATTGAGAGGATCCATAAGGATACTGTTCTACTCCTTTGGTTATCTTCTTAATACTTGAAATGTTATCAGCTTCTTTATCTGAACCATTAAGACTAGCTAGGGTTGTCTTAATAAGATAAGTTATAGTTAATGACTTTGCGTTTTCCATTATTTTACCTCCTTTTTCTTATCTTTATTTTTAGAGCTAATTACAAAATTGTAGCTATTTAATGCAGCTATCATGCAAAATTGCTTGAATTCTACAAAATTCTCATCAGTAAGCTTTCCTTCATAAATATCATTAGGAATAATTAACTCATTCCCTAGTTTAAACTGTAATCTGTTTATTTGTTCTAAGAAGTCTGTTTTTTTACGGCTTTTTCTTAATGCAAAGAGATCACCTTTTTTGCCATTTTGACTCTTACCAACTGCCATTCCAATACTTCTACCAAGTCTAACAGCAGCATCCTGCTCTTCTTTATACACATTATCACCCTCTCTTAATAAGATTTCATATTCTATAAGCATGTCAAACAATGGTGTAAAGTATTTGCTATTTGTGTGATAAACAAATTGCTCTACAAGGTCAAGTATAGATTGTTTTTTGAGTATTCTTTCCAGAACTTTGTTCCTAACAAATGTTTTAGCTTCATTTTTCTTTTGGGAATAATCTATTAAGTACAATAATATATTCTTCATGGGAGTACCAGTCTTCTCTCTTATATAGTCAAATAATCTAAAAATATAAATGGTATCTTTAAATACCCAAAATAGTTTACCTGAAAAAGTATTCCCTTCTTTTTTAGTATGAATAATAAAGAATTCAATTGGCGCTTTGTTCAGGGTAAGATCCCACATTGCATCAAGGTCTAATATTCCATCATCCATATCTGCATCTTTATGACTTAATAGTTGGGTATATAAACAGTGTAAAAATGCAAAAGTCGCTTCATATAGATGTTGAATATATTGGCCTAAGTCATGATTAAAATTACTAAATAGATTCGGATCAGTCCCTACTTTTAAAGCTTGAAATTGATCATATATTAGTTCCATTTTCTTTAAAGACACTGAATAAGGAAGAAAAATAAATAGATTATCACCTTGATACATATAAAAACCATTTGCAGGAACAAACTTCCCAAGCAACGAACACTTCCAGCATATTTTTTCAGGTTTACTTGCACAGGAGTTAAAAGAAAGAACTCCGCTTGTCCCAGTTATCAATGGGAAAATTGTCTGATTAGCATCTTCTAATTGATTCGTCTCTTCACCACATAAATAGCAAACACCAGCTGTTTTTTTGTCAGCAACAGAAATTTTCAATTTTGGCCTTACTTCATTTGGCCCATTTATCAGCAACCCAGAAGTTGTAATATCCAATCCGTGTTCATCAAGAAATTCATCCATTCTTGTTTGAATATGCTGATATTCTTGAGGTAATATAGCACGAGTTCTTTTTATGGTTTTCCCATTAATCTGTATATCTCTTTTTTCCTTACTAACCCACTTTACTGATTTATCCACTGGACGAGGAGCTTTGTTATAAATCATTTCAGCTATACCCATAGATTTTCTTTTAGGGAACGCGACAAATTTATCTTCTTTTTCATCATAATAAAAATTATAAGAAACCTTATCTTCTTTTTGTTTTTTAGTGGATACATTATAGTATTCTTCAATTAATTTATCATAAGCATTTTCTAAAGCCACTTGTATTTTTTTAGGTTCACCTGTTATAGTCAATGCATCATCATTTGTTGATATCTGGACATCATTATCATTAATATCCTGTAACGTTTTAATTAATCCAACAAGCCCAGCATCAAACCAATAATTACCTTTCTTTTTAAATTCAACCGTGATAGATTTAGTCAACTATTTCGCCTCCTTTCCAACATATTTATAAAATATCAATACAACCAAAACCTTGACTGTTTTTCCCTCCTAATCCACAATCCAGCATTAGATGTATTAACTCCTTAGGTGCAGAAACTTTCATACAACCTGAATACGCTTTAATTACTATACTTTTATACTTAATAATATGCATTTTTATTTTACTAATGGGATGTATATTGAAATAATCAACTATAAAATCATCTTTATATAATGCTTTATATTTTCTCAATAAATTGCCAAGTATCAGCTCTTCAAACTTAGGTTCTCCAGGCTGAAAATAACACGTATACTTGTTTCCATCAGCTTTCAATAATGTACTATAAACAACAATTGGTGATAAGGTTTTTATTCTTACTTCATTTTTACCTGCTCTAACTCTACGAAGATTAATATGTTCTATACTCAAATCATAATTTAAAAATTGCATATACCCTTTAGTAAGAAGCGTATTTACTAGAGTTTCACAGAATTCATCAATTGGCGAACTAATAGTTAGATTAATTGGAGAATAAAACTTAATTTTACCATCCTTGCGATATAATCTAAACGAGCCATTTAACTGTGAAAAAGAAAAAAGTTTAAAAGTTCTTTTTTCTGTAGAATATCCTGTATTATGTAAAAAATCAGCTAACTCATCGCTAATGGAATTATATATGGCTGATTGTACTATATAGTTATAGTGGATAGGCAATACTATCTCGTCATTATCTGTAGTTAACTTTATATCAATATGAATATAGATCACCTCCATTCATTATTATACCAAATAAATAGGAAATATATGGTGTATTTTGCTAAATGCACCATATATTTTGTCTTTTATGTATACAACTTTTCTATTTTCTTTAATTCATTTAAAATATCTTCCTTAAGTTTTATTGGCTCAATTAC
>Ga0134092_1002275_pt1 | contig 14969 bp, 12 predicted proteins | sample 3_6taG_FD_94454 | JGI IMG/M metagenome (GOLD analysis project Ga0134092, IMG submission 94454) | Switchgrass degrading microbial communities from high solid loading bioreactors in New Hampshire, USA - 3_6_20_6_A3 metaG | ecosystem: Engineered > Bioreactor > Semi-continuous > Anaerobic >... | reverse complement strand
GTATTCTTTATGCTGCCGGAGAAAATAATAAATGACAAAGTCATAAACGAAAATGGGGTTGATGAGATGTTTGAAGAAAAAGGGAGACGTACGGGCCCGGCGGCGACAGTGATCACATCTGTACTCGCATCGCTGGCCGTCAGCCTGCTGGTGGTGTATTTTGCCCCAAGGTATATCTCACCGGCAGATACCGGCAGCAAAGGCAGAAATAACAGCACCGTCCGCCTGCAGATGACCGGGGAGAGTAACGGTGATATGGTCAGGATCTCAGATGAGGATAACCTGTCTCTGGAACAGAACGGGCAAACCGCTGATGCGCAGGCTGATGATGAAGCAGACGCTGATACGGCAGACAGCTTTTCCGGGATACCTGTAACCCAGCATGTAGCAAGAAAAGCCACTGCAGGCGTTGTTGGCATAACTGTTGAGAGAGTCGTTAGAAACAATCTTTTTGACAGAGACAGGGAAACGGAAGTAGGCTTTGGTTCTGGGGTGATCGTAAGTTCAGACGGGTACATCCTGACAAATAACCATGTCGCAGGAGGAGAAAGCAACAGGATCATCGTATCATTCGCTGACGGCAGGAATGTAGACGGTGTGGTTAAATGGGCAGATCCTGTCCTTGACCTTGCGGTCGTCAAAGTAAATCTTACAGGGCTAACTCCCCTGAAGCTGGGAGATGCATCCAAGCTTGAGGTCGGAGAGTATGCTATAGCCATAGGAAATCCGCTGGGACTTGATTTTCAGAGAACGGTCACATCAGGGATAATAAGCGCACTCAACAGGACCATAAGTATTGAGACCGATGGTGGCACGAACTATATGGAGGATCTTATACAGACTGATGCCAGCATAAATCCGGGCAACAGCGGCGGACCCCTGCTCAATGCCAGAGGAGAGGTTATCGGCATCAACACTGTAAAGGTCTCAAGTGCTGAAGGTATGGGTTTTGCCATTCCCATCAATATAACAAAGCCCATCGTGGAGAAATTTGTAAGTACTGGTACGTTTCAGGAGCCCTATATGGGCATATTTGCATATCATGGAGATACGATACCTTATATAGACGGAGAAGCTAAAACCCATGACGGTATATATGTTGCTTTTGTAGATGAAAACGGCCCGGCATATAAGGCCGGTATACGTGAAGGCTGCATCATATCAAAGGTTGACGGTGTTGAGATCAGCAGCATGATGCAGTTGCGGACCTATATCTACTCCAAATCCCCGGGGGATACTATCAGTGTTTATCACAAAATACACGGAAGCGACAGCTGGGTCACGACCGAACTGGTACTGGCGAAAAAGGAAAGGGACGGGCTGATTACAAGGTAGCTTCTGCAGCCTGAAAGATACGACCGGCATGTATAGTTTTATGGCTGAGTTGGCAACACTTACTCGTAAGAACTTGCGGGAGGTGGATGAAATGGCTGACAGAGCCAGAAACAGGACAGATTTTGAGAAAACATTGAAACTATATCTCAGACAGGCCAGAGAAAAGCTGAACGGCGATCTTGCAGGCACCAGGGAAGCGATAAAGCTTATAGCAGAAGATAAAACCAGGAATTTTATCGAAATGACTGACAGGGGCCTCAGCAAGGAAGAGAGAGAATTTCTGAAAGCGCTGATCGTTGCCAGCATGCGTCAGTCATTTTGCTATGGATATGGCATCGGGAAGTTTGAAGGCAATACAAGCCAAAGGGTATATCTGTAAGAAAATTACAACAGGAAAGCATAAAAAAGAGCAGTGAAATTGGGTAATAAAGGGTAAAAATGATGTTGACACTGCCCTCTTCCTGCTGATACAATATTATACAATCATTTTCAATACTTGAGCGATGAGGGAAAAAAGACAGGTCTGACTACACAAGAGAGCCGGCGGTTGGTGCGAGACGGCGTATAGGATCTGTGTATAGCTCATTCCGGAGCATCATCACTGAAAGCATGCTGTGCTTATATCTGGTAGCTCAGGTGATGACGTTAACTACGTTACAGTTAAGTACGTCAGTACTTGCCGAGGATAAGCGCAAGCTTGTCGAATCAGGGTGGTACCACGGTGGATAATCCCTTCGTCCCTGCAGTGATGCAGCGGCGAGGGGTTTTTTATAATAGTGGTGTATGAAACGGTGGTTTGTGAGACAGCAAAAAATGCATCAGAGATAAGGGCTGGATCAAGCAGTCAGTCCTGTAAAGATGACAGGAGAACGGAGGGGTATCTGTGAAAGTAACCGGAGCTGAGGCTATCATAAAGACACTTGAGAAGGAAGGGGTCGACGTAATATTCGGTTATCCCGGTGCTGCCATCTCCCCGTTTTATGATGCATTGCTTGACAGCGGCATAAGGCATATACTCACCAGGAATGAGCAGGGTGCGGCTCATGCAGCCAACGGATACGCAAGAGTAACCGGGAAGGCCGGCGTATGTGTCGCGACTTCCGGCCCGGGAGCTACTAATCTGATAACCGGTATCGCTAACGCATACATGGACAGCATACCGATCGTAGCAATCACAGGGCAGGTCAGAAGTGACATGATAGGGACCGATGCGTTTCAGGAGGCGGATATAACAGGAGCTACGGCGCCCTTCAGCAAACACAATTATCTTGTCAAGAAAGCCGAAGAGCTGCCAAGGATAATCAAGGAAGCATTCTACATTGCGACAACAGGACGGCCGGGGCCGGTCGTCATCGACATACCGGTGGATGTCCAAAACCACAGCTTCGAATATGACTATCCTGAAATCATCGATATAAAGGGATACAAGCCGACTTACAGGGGACATCCGGGGCAGATCAAAAAAGCTGCTGCCGCTCTGGAACAGGCAAAAAGACCTGTGATATGCGCCGGAGGCGGTGTGATAGCGGCAGATGCGGCGGTTGAGATGCTGGAGCTTGCAGAAAGACGAAACATACCTGTTGTAACGACGTTGATGGGAATAGGAGCAATACCGTCAGATCATCGCCTGCACTGCGGAATGGTTGGGACTCATGGAAGCCGTACAGCCAATAATATCCTGAACAATGCCGATCTTGTAATGGTCCTTGGAGCAAGGGTAGGCGACAGGGCAATAGGCGCGGCAAATGCTCTGGCGAAGAAGGCAGTGATCATCCATATCGATATCGATCCTGCCGAGATCGGAAAGAACATTGATGTTGCGATACCAGTGGTCGGCGATGTCAAAATGGTACTGGAGGATCTGCTTGAATATGTAGCTTCAGGCGGGAGCAGCGAGTGGGCGGATGAAGCGGCAGCAATGAAACTTAAAGCTGCTGCCGCAGGAGGAACAGGTTCTGAGGAAGCCCGAGATGGCAAGGAAGACAAAGGCTTTATAAATCCCAAATATCTACTTTCGGTACTGGCTGATTACCTGCCTGAAAATGCAGTGATTGCAACTGAAGTCGGACAGAACCAGATATGGGCGGCAAACAATTACAGGGTCCGGTGCCCCAAGACCTTTATAACGTCAGGCGGCCTGGGGACGATGGGGTATGGTCTTCCCGCGGCCATAGGCGCCAGGATAGGCAGGCCTGATGTACCTGTGACAGTTATAAGCGGAGACGGAAGCTTTCAGATGTCAGTGCAGGAACTGGGGACAATGAAGCAATACGGCATAGATGTTAAAATCATTCTCTTTAATAACTGCCGTCTGGGCATGGTAAGGGAGCTCCAGCTGACAAGGCATGGAGGGCGCTATTCCCAGGTATGTCTGGACAGCAACCCGGATTTTGTAGCTCTGGCAGCGGCGTACGGCTTCAGCGGTGAAAGGATCTCATCGGACAGTCAGATAAGAGCGGCGCTGGAGCGGTTGGCTTCAAGCGAAGGACCTTATCTGCTGGAATGTATGGTGGATCCCATGGAGCCTACTTTATGACCGGACAGATGCTGAGAGATGGCAGACGTTTTGCCTGATTAAATAGATTTCATCAATATCATTGACTGTCAACCAGGAGAGGAAAGGGGTTAGTGGAGTATGGCCAAGTATACATTGTCCGTGCTGGTTGAAAACCACGCCGGTGTACTTTCAAGAGTAGCAGGCCTGTTCAGCAGAAGAGGCTTCAATATCGACAGCCTGGCCGTTGGGGTCACGGAGAATCCGGATATCTCAAGGATGACAATAGTAGTGGACGGGGACGAGTATACGGTTGAACAGGTGAGCAAGCAGCTGAACAAGCTGATAGATGTTATCAAGATCAAAAGACTTGACAAGCACGAATCCATATCGCGTGAGCTGGCATTGATAAAGGTTGCGGCTACAGCGGCTACCAGAAGTGAGATAGTACAGCTGGTCGAAATATTCAGAGCCAAGATTGTCGATGTATCAAAGAACACGCTCACCATCGAAGCGTCCGGAGACGGAGAAAAGGTGGCAGCGCTCGAAGAGCTGTTAAGACAGTTCGGAATAAAGGAAATAGTAAGAACAGGGACTATTGCCATCGAAAGAGGCAATCGCATAATTAAGGTTGACGAATAACGAGGAGGGTGTTACAAATGGCAAAAATGTATTATGACAGTGACTGCAGCCTTGGCCTGCTGAAGGGCAAAACGGTTGCAGTAATCGGATATGGCAGTCAGGGACACGCACACGCTCAGAATCTGAAGGACAGCGGCATCAATGTGGTAGTTGGGCTTGCCCCCGGATCTGCAAGGAGGAAGCAGGTGGAGAGTGACGGGCTGACGGTCATGGATACCGCAGAGGCTGCAAAAGCAGGAGATCTTATCATGATCCTTACTCCCGACCAGACTCAGGCGGACATTTATTACAGGGACATCGAGCCTAATCTGAAAGAAGGCGACATACTGGCATTCGCTCATGGCTTCAACATTCATTTCAACCAGATAACGCCTCCTGATTTCGTGGATGTAATAATGATCGCTCCCAAGGGCCCCGGACATACCGTCAGGAGTCAGTACCTCGAGGGCAAGGGTGTGCCTTCTCTCATCGCGGTATACCAGGATGCATCAGGCAAGGCAAAGGATTATGCGCTGGCATATGCGGCAGGGATAGGCGCCGGAAGAGCCGGCATACTTGAAACTACATTCAGGGAAGAAACCGAAACCGACCTTTTCGGTGAACAGGCAGTGCTGTGCGGCGGTGTGACAGAGCTGATGAAGGCAGGCTTCGAGACACTGGTCGAGGCAGGGTATCAGCCTGAGATCGCATATTTTGAGTGTATTCATGAAATGAAGCTGATAGTCGATCTTATCAATCAGGGCGGCTTTGCATTCATGAGATATTCCATCAGCGACACAGCTGAATACGGCGATTATATGACCGGCAAGAGGATCATTACCGATGAAACAAGGAAGGAAATGAAAAAGGTCCTCAGCGAAATACAGAACGGCACCTTTGCATCAAAATGGATCACGGAGAACAAGGCCGGTGCAAGGGCAGAGTTCCTGGCCACAAGACGGCGTGAATCAGAGCATCAGCTGGAGAAGGTAGGAGCAGAGCTCAGAAAAATGATGAGCTGGCTGAAAAAATAAGCATCCGGAAGCCAGGCAAAAAGAGAGCGTATAAGTTCCTCATATATAGATGAGGAAAAAAAGAAATACAGAGAAAATGTGCCTGGTATCTCCAGGCAGGGTGTTCCGGAGACCGGGCATTTAAGAGAGATATATAGACAACGGCAGGAAAAAACCGCCGGATATTTATAAATGTGAGATTGAGATGGTATTGAAGGAGGTTGGAATAATGTCTGCGAGGATCAAAATTTTCGACACCACATTGAGAGACGGGGAGCAAACTCCCGGTGTCAGTCTGAATATACATGAAAAGCTGGAGATTGCACGACAGCTGGTAAGGCTCGGCGTAGATGTAATAGAGGCAGGCTTTGCCATTGCATCGCCGGGAGATTTCCAGGCCGTCAAAACAGTGGCTGAGAATGTGAGGGAAGCAACCATTGCGAGCCTCAGCAGGGCGGTGGAGAAGGATATCGACAGGGCATGGGAGGCCGTATGCAAGGCGGAAAATCCACGCATACACACATTTATCGCCACTTCGGATATCCATATGAAATACAAGCTGAAAATGACTGAGGAGCAGGTTCTCGAAAGGGCTGTTGCCATGGTCCGATATGCAAAAAAATACTGCAGTGATGTGGAATTCTCCGCAGAGGATGCCAGCAGGACCAGGACGGAATTCCTCTATAAAATACTTGAGGAAGTCATAAAGGCCGGAGCAACAGTCGTCAACATACCTGATACGGTAGGATATGCGACACCGGATGAGTTCGGACGCTTGATAAAAGGCATAAAGGAAAATGTCAGCGGTATCGATAAAGTTGATATAAGCGTTCATTGCCACAATGACCTGGGTCTGGCAGTGGCAAACTCACTGGCAGCCATCCGGAACGGTGCAACACAGGTCGAATGTACCATAAACGGCCTTGGCGAAAGGGCCGGTAATGCATCGATGGAAGAACTGATCATGGGGCTGCGTACCAGAAAGGATTATTACGGGGAGATCCTCTGCAACATAGATACAAGGCAGATATACAGGACCAGCAAGCTTGTGAGCAGCCTGACCGGAGTTTCTGTACAGCCCAACAAGGCGATCGTCGGCGCCAACGCCTTTGCACATGAATCCGGGATCCACCAGCATGGTGTTCTGGCGGAAAAGTCGACCTATGAGATCATGACGCCGGAATCCATAGGACTTACACAAAACAGGATGGTTCTCGGCAAGCTTTCGGGCAGACATGCATTTGAAGAGAGACTGAAGGAAATGGGATATCACCATTTGTCCCAGGAAGATATTACAAAGGCCTTTGAGAAGTTCAAGGTACTGGCTGACAAGAAGAAAACAGTACTGGACAGAGATATCGAAGCGCTGGTCGGAGAAAAGGTTTCAGAGGTGGATGAGGTCTACAGGCTTGACAGTTACCAGATCAACAGCGGAAACAAGGTCATTGCCACAGCCACCGTAAGCATGTTTAAGAACGGCGAACCTATTACCGAGGCTGCCACCGGAGACGGCCCCATCAATGCTGCGTTCAAGGCCATCGAACGCTCTGTCGGATTTGAGGTACAACTGCAGGATTACAGCCTCAAGGGAGTGACAGAAGGTACCGACGCACTTGGAGAAGCTACTGTCAGGATACTGAAGGACGATAAGATCTATGTGGGCAGAGGTGTGAGCACGGACGTTATCGAGGCCAGTGTAAAGGCATACATCAACGCCATCAACAGAGTTATGAATGACCATGGTAAAGGAACCGCTGACGGAAGGGAGTCGGTATGAAAAGAATTTTAATACTTGATTCGACATTAAGAGACGGTGCGCAGGCTCAAGGTATCTCCTATACAGTCGAAGACAAACTGAAAATAGTTAAAAAGCTTGATTCGCTCGGCGTGACATATATTGAGGCAGGAAATCCGGGATCGAATCCGAAGGATCTGGAGTTCTTTGAAAGAGCCGGAAAAATGGAGCTTAAACACGCTAAACTCATAGCATTCGGAAGCACGAGAAGGGTAGGCCTGCATGTTGAAGAGGATGCCAATGTGAGGTCACTGCTCAGGGCAGGGACGGATGCAGTGGTCATATTCGGCAAATCGTGGGATTTCCAGGTTACTGATATCCTTAAAACCAGCCTTGAGGAAAATCTGAGGATGATATATGATACAGTCAGGTATTTCAAAGATCAGGGCAAGGAAGTAGTATATGATGCCGAGCACTTTTTCGACGGATATTTTTCCGACCCGTCATATGCAATAAATACCTTGAAAGCGGCAGCAGATGCCGGGGCAGACAGCTTATGCCTGTGTGATACGAAGGGCGGATGCCTGCCTATGGATGTTTTTGAAATCACATCGAGGGTAGTATCACAATTCAGTATACCTATCGGCATACACACCCACAATGATATGGGCATGGCTGTAGCCAGCACCATAATGGCTGTTCAGGCCGGTGCTACACAAGTCCAGGGGACGATCAACGGCTTTGGTGAAAGGTGCGGCAATGCCAATCTTTGCTCCATTATACCGACACTGCAGCTGAAAATGGGATATAAATGCATCCCTGAGGAAAACATGGCTGAGATGACGCCTGTGGCCCGAGCCATCAGTGAGATAGCCAATGTCGTGCATGATGAAAGAGCTCCTTATGTCGGGAAGTCTGCATTTGCCCACAAAGCCGGAATGCATGCGGATGCCGTGGTAAAAAACTCTGCCGCATATGAGCTGTTCGATCCTGAGATGGTGGGAAACCAGAGGACATTCCTCATGTCCGAAGTGGCAGGCAGAAGTGCCGTACTGAATATGATCAGAAAGGTCGATCCTTCAATAAGCAAGGATTCTCCTGAGACAAAAATCATCCTTGACAAACTTAAGGAGATGGAGCATGAGGGTTACCAGTACGAAGGCGCGGAGAGCTCATTCGAGCTGATCATAAGGAAGATACTCGGAAAATACAGACCGTCCTTTGAGCTGAAAGACTTCAAGGTTATCGTCAGTGAACCGGTGCAGGCAACTGAGCGGAACTCCTCTGCAATGATAAAGGTAAAGGTCGGCGATCAGGAAGAGATCACGGCAGCTGAAGGGGATGGTCCCGTCAATGCGCTGGACAATGCTGTCAGGAAAGCACTGTCAAGATTTTACCCAAGCATAAACGAAATGAAATTGACGGACTATAAGGTAAGAGTGCTGGATTCAACGGCGGCAACTGCAGCAAAGGTACGCGTACTGATCGAATCCACCGACGGAAACGAAGTCTGGACCACCATAGGGGTCTCGACCGACATAATAGACGCCAGCTGGAGGGCCCTGGTTGATTCGATAGAATATAAGCTCGGGAAATAACGGGAAATAACAAACGACAAAGGATGGACACTATGACTCTTAACGGCAAGCTCCTGGTTGAAGGGAAAATCATTAGGGAGGGCACAGCGCAGGACGATGACAGCAGCCACAGCTTCAGAGACAAGCTGGAGAACTGTCTGGTGGAACTGTGCGCCTCCATGGAGATTCCTGTGCCGCTCTGGCTCAAAAAAAACACCCGGGAGCTTGCCATCTTCAGAAAGACCTTCTTCACTTCGGAACAGTTCATTGAAAAAGTCTGGTTTGATAAATTCGAAATCAAACTTATAGGAAACTGACTTCCAGGGAACTGAATTTCCAAACCGTTTTTGAAAATGAGATATACGAAAAAATGAGATTTACGAAAAATGTCGTCGATATATGTCGATTCTCTGCCAGATTTCCACTATATTATTGCATTATGTAAATATTTATTGATATAATGTGTGTGTGAGCAGTTGAAAGTTAGAATACAACATATTCTTTCGAGAGGTATTGCATGCAGAAACGCAGAGATACTGTGCGTCCGACTGATATAGGCAAAATCGTCATTACTCCCGCAAACGAATGGATAGCGGTTGTTATCTGTTCCGTAATCAATATTGTGTTATTGGTTATGTTGTGGAACGTATCGGATTACTCCCCAATCAATTACAGTTTATTCGGTATCGCAATAAACAACTACATATTCAGCGGACTGACAGTTCAGGGGCAAGTCTTCGTCAACACATATCTTTCCGTCAGGACAATGAAGAGGGGCTTTATAACCGCAGTTTTACTGAACGCTGCAGGAATTTGCATGGCACTGATCGGGATGATAACAGGGGGAAACCAGAACACACTTCCCGGGATAGTCACATATTTCGGTTCAACCATTATTGCTATTGTTATTTATTATTACAAAAAGGGATTGTTTGAGAACTTTACGGTGCTGACAGAGCAAAAAGAAGAAATCACTGCTTTATATGAAGAGCTGACAGCATCGCAGGTTAAATTGAAACAGCAGAATGAGCAGCTGATAAAATACACAAATGTGATGAAAAATAATGAGAAAAAGCTCGAAAGAATGGCTTATTATGATGTTCTTACCGGACTTCCTAACCGCAAGATGATTATAAAAAAGCTTGATCAGCTCATAAAAAGCTCAGCAAAACTCGGCAGCAGATTCTCTCTGGTATATATCGATATTGACAATTTTAAAGAGATAAATGATCTGATGGGACACCAGATAGGTGATATGATACTCAAGGCTGCCGCCGAATGCTGGAAGTCAGGGATGGATTCAAGAGATCTGCTCGGCCGGCTGGGAGGGGATGAGTTTGCTGTTGTCATCCGCCGGGATCTGAGCCGGGAAGAGATCCTGGAGTATATCAAAGGCTTAAAGGGTGCCGTATCGGATGTGTTTAAATTTAATGCAAGAGAGTTCAATATAAATGCAAGCTATGGCATTGCCATGTATCCCGAAGACGGCGAAAGCACTGAAGATCTTATGAAGCATGCCGATATGGCGCTGGAAACGGTCAAAAAATCCGGTAAAAACGGGATAGAGTTCTATCATAATGAGATGCAGAAAAGCATGCTGGAGAGGGTACGGCTGGAGGACGGACTGAAATCAGCGATACTGAACGACGAGCTGTATGTGGTGTTTCAGCCGCAGTATTATTGTGGTGATCACAGGATAAGAGGATTTGAGGCGCTTGCCAGATGGGAGTCCTCGAGTCTTGGTACAGTAAGTCCGGCTCAGTTCATAACCATCGCGGAACAGACTGGACTGATAATAGATATCGGTGAGTGGATACTCAGGACTGTCCTGAAAAAATTCAAAAAAATCCAGTCGTCCAATATCAGAGATTATATCCTGACCATTAATATATCAGTTGTGCAGCTGCTTCAGCCTTCATTCGTGAAGATGGTCGAGAATGTTCTGAAAGAGACAGGCTTTGACAGCAGATATCTGGAATTTGAAATAACGGAATCCGTATTCATATCATATCCCGAGAAGGCCATAGAAACGCTGAATCAGCTCAAGGAAATGGGTATACGTATAGCACTTGACGATTTTGGTACGGGATATGCTTCATTGAAGTATTTGCAGCTGCTGCCCATCGACACCCTCAAGATCGACAGGACCTTTGTCAGCAGGATAGGTGATCAGGAATCAGGGGATCATATCGTCGGGTCACTCATCTCACTGGCTCATAATCTAGGCCTGCTTGTTGTGGCGGAGGGTGTGGAAAATATGAAGCAGCTTAATTTCCTGAAGGAGCATAATTGCGACTGTGTACAGGGTTTTCTGCTGAGCAGGCCTCTGGAAGACGACAAGTTCGCCGAGCTGATCGCAACGGCGTGATTCGAAGCATACACACCAGGCCGGGCCGGGCAGGCATGCTTGCCCGGCTCGTTTTGTCCATGTCCCCGTAATTCCTCCATCCATGTCTCCGTATTTCTAATGTAATTATGAACGGCATATAATTTACTTGATAAAAAATTCGGGCGTCATGTATTTTCAATAACCCGAGGAGTGTTTCCTGTGAGCAGGCTGAAAATCTTTGCAGCTTATTTAGTGCTGGTGATCATTGTACTGTCCGTAACACAGATAATTATCGATGCAAAGGAAGAAACATCGCTGAATGCATCTGTACAGGATGCAAAAAAGAACTACATCATATTTATTGAGATCGAGGACAAGACTCTTTATCTTCTTGACGGAAACACCTGTGTTAAGGAGTACCGTATCGCCTCGGGGAAGTCCGGGATGCCGTCTCCTCTCGGGAGCTGGAAGATCATAGAGAAGGGCGACTGGGGCGAGGGCTTTGGCGGCAGATGGATGGGCCTCAATGTACCCTGGGGGAAGTACGGGATACATGGAACAAGAGAAAGCAGCTCTATCGGATCGGCAGCCAGCCACGGCTGCATACGCATGTTTAATGAAGATGTGGCGGAACTGTACAGCCTTGTGCCCATCGGTACCGAGGTGGTCATAGTCAACGGCCAGTTCGGACCGTTCGGAAGAAAGTTCGATGAAATTAACCCCGGGGACAGGGGGGCAGATGTATTGGCTATTCAAAAGCGTCTGAAGCAGCTCGGTTATTATAACGGACCTCTTGACGGCATTTACGAGGACGACTTGAAAAAGGCTGTTCACAAGTTCCAGCGTGACACGGGCCTGAAGGCTCAAAACACGATAGACCGGCAGACCTGGCTCAATATGGGCTTCAGGGAATTTGAATGAATCCTCCGCTGACGGCACACAATTATCCGGACAGCCTAACTCGAATAATATTTATTTTGCATAATCTCCGCAATACAGCTCTTTGTTTATGCTATAATTACATTATCACCAAATACTACATGTGAAAGGATGCTATAGAGACATACGTATGAAGAGGATCATATCCTGGGCGGCAGTAGTTTTATGGATGGCACTGATATTTTATCTGTCGTCCCAGCCGGCCGATAAATCCAACCAGCTGAGTTCAGGGATAACCGAGACAATTATCAGAGCGGTCGGGAAGATAATACCCGGGGCTGAGACCGCAGCGGGTAAGATCAATCATATCATCCGCAAGAATGCACATTTTACAGCGTATCTGATTCTTGGCATGCTTTCCGTGAATGCATTGCGGCAGAACGGTGCCGGAAGGTACAGGGCATTTGCCTGGGCGATGGTCATATGTGCGCTGTATGCCGCTTCGGATGAAATACATCAGTTGTTTGTTCCCGGCAGAGCCGGAATGGTAACCGACGTGATGATTGACAGCGCGGGAGCGTTTACAGGATCCGGCATCATAACTGTTTTTCGGGGGAGAAGAAATACGGGGCCGAAGGCTTAGGCGGCGGACAAGCTGCTGCCGTGACAGAAGATAACATCTGCCCGTTTGCTGCTTTGGGTCACCCGAGCGGATCGGATGTCTGAATAAGAAACTATTTAAATAAATACAGGGAGATGATACATATGGATATTACTTTCAGCTATTATCCTGAAGGAAAAACAAAGGCGCTGACCATGAGCTATGATGACGGACAGATCCATGACAGAAGACTCGTGGAAATATTCAACAGGTACGGTATCAGAGGCACGTTTCATCTGAATTCGGGAAAATTCGACAATGAGCCGTTCCTTAAGGCATCTGAAATCAAAGAACTGTTCCAGGGACATGAAATATCCGCTCATACAGTCAATCACCCCTACCTCACGGTATTGCCCGGTGATATGGTTGCGTATGAGATACTTGAAGACAGAAGGAACCTGGAGGAGCTGGCCGGATATCCGGTACGCGGGATGTCCTACCCCTTCGGGGCATACGGCGAAGAACTGCGCAGGATGCTCCCGGGTCTTGGCATCGAGTATTCCAGAACTGTCTTTTCCCACGGGGGCTTCCAGCTGCCGGATGATTTCCTGACATGGCATCCCACATGTCACCACAACCAGAACCTGCTGGAAAAAGCCAAAGCGTTCAGAAACCTGCCCGGATGGCTTACCATGCCGCTTTTGTATGTATGGGGACACAGTTTCGAATTCGACCGTGAAAACAACTGGGATTTGATAGAAGAGTTCTGCAAAGTCGTATCCGGCGATGATTCGGTATGGTATGCAACCAATATTGAGATCGCAGACTATGTAAAAGCTCTGAAGAGCTTAAAATTCAGTGTAAACAGGGATATGGTGCATAACCCGTCGGCACTGGATGTATGGATTGGCGTAGACGGAGCGCCATGCAGGATAGAAGCGGGAAAAACGGTGAAATTCTAGAAGCGGGAAAAACTATAATCGGAAAAACTATAATAAAAGAAAATCCCCGCCCTTAACCGGTCCAGAGAAGACGTCGGTTAAGGCGGGGTTTTTGCTGCCGGTCTGTGGGGTCAGGGTACCACGGTATATAAGGGTATTATCCGGCAAATTATTATCTTTTTACGCGGGCATTGCCTTCATAAATGCTCCAGACCTGTGCCTCGCTGACAGGCTGGCCGTAATCCTCTGCAACCGTCGTCACAAGTGCTCCGGTAGCCCAGCCGAACTGCAGCCACTTTTCCGGCTCCCAGCCTTTGAGTATCCCGTAGAGCAGGCCTCCGACAAAGCCGTCGCCACCTCCGATACGGTCATATATCGGGATCTCCCTGGGCTCGATCACATGCCACTGATTATCGTACAGCATTATGCCTCCCCAGAGGTGCAGATTGGCATTCAGAACCTGGCGAAGGGTCGTGGCGAATACTGAAACATTAGGATATGCGTCACCGACTCTTTCGATCATCTGTTTAAAGCTGTCGATTTTTTCACTCAGTCCGATCCCTCCGGCTTCAGGTCCTTCGATGCCAAGAGCGAGCTGGAAGTCCTCCTCATTGCCTATCAATATATCTGCATTTGCAGCTATCTGTGAAAATACCTCCCGCAGCTCTGCCTCACGGCCTGCCCAGAATGAAGCCCTGTAGTTGAGGTCGAAGCTGACCCTTGTACCATGCTTTTTGGCTGTCCTGGCCAGATCCAGACAGAACTGACTGGTTTCATGCGACAATGCCGCAATAAGGCCTGACAGGTGCAAGATCGCTGCACCCTCCCTGCCGAATATCCGTTCAGTGTCGAAATACTTCGAGCTGAGGATCCTGCCCACTTCTCCGGCCCGGTCGTTCAACACTCTGGGGCCTCTCATGCCGTATCCGCTGTCGGCGATATTGAACTGGTGCCTGTAGCCCCACGGCCCTCCCTGCGGTATCTCAGGCCCTTCAAACTCAAGATTCCTCTTTCGGAGTTCACCTTTTATGTATTCTGCTATTTCGCTGTCCTTTACAAAAGCAGTAAGGAGTTTGACGCGCATTCCCAGCGAAACTGCAATATTACCCACATTGGATTCTGCACTGGTGGCCTGCATGATAAAAAGATTGCTTGTGTGGACGGGCTGATGATTGAACGGTGTCAGCCTGACGCCCATGCTGGTAGGCATCACAAGTGAATAGGTGTAGTCCTTTTTCAGATGCATTTCTGTTTCCTCCCGGAAATCAATTTTGGATAATGAAGCAAGTCTCCTGAAAAAGAAAGGCGAGAATATACATATGATGCTTTGCTTTATGAACATCATTATATTAATACAGCACCTGGCAGTTTTCAATTACATTGTACTTACAGAGCAATATTTACAAACTAACGAGCAATTAAAGCAAGCAATGCCGGCGAGCTG
>Ga0134092_1002269_pt1 | contig 15007 bp, 9 predicted proteins | sample 3_6taG_FD_94454 | JGI IMG/M metagenome (GOLD analysis project Ga0134092, IMG submission 94454) | Switchgrass degrading microbial communities from high solid loading bioreactors in New Hampshire, USA - 3_6_20_6_A3 metaG | ecosystem: Engineered > Bioreactor > Semi-continuous > Anaerobic > Digestate... | reverse complement strand
CTTCTGTTCAAATTGCTTTCTTATCCCGGCAAGATTTTCACCCGTATACAGCTGATGGATGAAATATGGGGCAATGACAGCGATTCCGGCTGGGAGACTGTAACTGTTCATATAGGAAGATTAAGGAAAAGGTTTGAAGGATGGGAGGAGTTTGAGATCGAATCAGTCAGAGGACTTGGCTACAAGGCGGTGAAAAAGGTATGAAACCGGAGCAGCGAAAACATCGTTTGGCATTGACTTTGCTGTTCGCAGGTGTAGTGTTTAGCTTTTTTATCGTCACTATGGCCATTGTTGGCGGTGTTATCATCTATCTGATCAATAAAGGGGTACTGGAGCCTATTGGCGGCAGCCCGAAGGGCAAACACCTTATCCTGAATATGATGATCGCAAGCGTGATAATAGGTGCGATACTGTCTGCCGTCACCAGCCGTATCCCTCTCCGGCCTGTCAACGCAATTATCAATGCGATGAACAGGCTTGCTTCCGGTGATTATAAAACACGCCTTCATTTCGGGAGACATCTCGGCAAACACCCGACAGCGGTGGAGATCAGCCGCAGCTTCAACAATCTGGCGGAGGAACTGGAAAGGACGGAAATACTTCGGTCCGATTTTATCAATAACTTTTCCCACGAGTTCAAAACTCCTATCGTATCCATCGCGGGATTCGCAAAACTGCTCAAGCACGGGAATCTGACGGAAGAGCAGAAAAGGGAGTATATCGAGATCATTGAAGAAGAGTCCCTGCGTCTTTCCGCCCTGGCGACAAATGTACTGAATCTGACCAAGGTTGAAAACCAGACGATCCTGACCGGAGTATCAGAGTTCAATCTGTCTGAACAGATCAGAAACTGCTTCCTGCTGCTTGAAAGAAAATGGAGCAGGAAAAACATTACTCCGGAGCTTGATTTTGGTGAGCATACTGTCAGAGCCAACGAAGAAATGCTCAAGCAGGTGTGGATAAATCTGATAGATAATGCTGTAAAATTTGCGGACGAAGGAACCACCGTGCGTGTCACCATAACTGAAACAGAAGATCACATATTTGTTTCTGTATCCGACACAGGTGTGGAGATTCCGCCGGAATTAAAAGAAAGGATCTTCCAGAAGTTTTACCAGGCGGATGAATCCCATTCAAGTGAAGGCAACGGTGTCGGGCTTGCCGTGGTAAAAGAGGTCATAAAACTGCATAATGGAGATGTTACCGTGTCATCAGGAAATCATAAAACAGTATTTACGGTATCGCTGCCCAAGTAGGTCATATTTACGGTTTTGCTGCTCTAGTAAAGCATATTACAGTATCACCGCCAATGTAACGTTTTGCATCCCTGCCAATCATGTAATAAAGGTGTTTCTTGCTGCTGATTAATGTGTTTTTTCCTGCTGTTCATCTCATTAACCGATATTCACATCATTACCTGAACATATACATTCATGAGCCGTAACCGGCAGCCGAAAGGCCTGGACCGCTGGCCCAACGTGTTTATTTCCAGTTTAGAATGTGTTTATTTTCAGTTTAGAATCGAACCATATAATCTGATCAACAATCCGAACAGAAGGAAGACGTGATCATGAAAAATTGGTTCAGAAGCATGGGAGAAAAGTTTCAGCGGTTTATGTACGGACGGTACGGATACGACGAATTATCCCGGTTCTTGTGTATCTTCGGGCTGGTTCTGATGTTTTTCTCGATGATTCCGTACCTGCGGATTTTTTATCTGCCTGCATCTGTATTGCTGATATGGGTATGGATCCGGTCGCTTTCACGAAACATATACAAGCGGCAAATGGAAAGGCAGAAATACCTGTCGGTCAAAAACAAGGTCAAACAGAGATTTCAGCTTTATAAAAATATGTGGCGTGACCGGAAGACCCATAAGTACTTAAAGTGTCCGCACTGTAAGGCGACTGTGCGTATAAGCAGACCGGGAAAAGGCAAAAAGATAACTATTAATTGTCCGAAATGCGGGCAGGAGTTTTCTAAAAAAACCTAGAGAATGAGGAAACAATATGATAGATCCCTACAAGGTTCTCGGCGTTTCGCCGGGTGCGTCTCAGGACGAAATCAAAAAAGCATACCGCAAAAAAGCCAAGGAATATCATCCCGACCTTAATCCGAATAATCCGGATGCGGCACGGAAAATGAACGAAATCAACGAAGCGTATGATTTGCTGCAGAATCCGGAAAAATATCGGGCAAGGCAGGAACAGGAACAGAGAAAGCAGCAGTATCAGTCATCTGCAGGAGCATACGGGCAGACCGGCAGGCAGGGCGCAAATCAGGGATATGGTTGGTATCAGGGCGCCGGCGGCTGGTACAGCGATTTTGGGGGTTTTGATTTTTTTGGTGATATTTTCGGCTTCAGTACAAGGCAATATGATACGGTGCCGCATCCGCAAAACGGTGATCCGGATGAACTTGTCCGTGCCATATATGCAGTGAACAACAGGCAGTATTCTGATGCGATAATGATTCTGTCGCAGATGACCAGTGTTTACCGGAATGCCAGATGGTACTATGTCAGTGCCGTTGCCTATCACGGGATCGGTGATAATGCGAGAGCGCAGGATCTTTTGCGCAAAGCCATCCAGATGGACTCGGAGAATCCGGTGTACAGGCAGCTTCTGCAGGAGTACTCCTATGAAAACCAGGCGCAGGCTTCATATACCACGGTTCATTCGCCGTTCAGTTTCTTCACCAAGCTGCTTTTTGGTATTCTGGCAGCACGATTGATATTTTATGTGATCCAGATGCTGTTTTACGGTTTATTATACGGTCATTAAGGGAAAGGAAGCATAGTCATGGGTAAAACAATAGGAATAGATCTGGGAACAACCAACAGCTGTGTTGCCGTGGTAGAGGGCGGCAAAGCAGTCATCATTCCCAATGAAAACGGCAACAGGACAACGCCCAGTGTCGTGGCATTTACAAAGGAAGGTGAACGGCTGGTCGGTGAACAGGCAGTTCGTCAGGCTGTGATTAACAGCAAAAGGACGATCAGGTCGGTCAAGCGTCACATGGGCACTGACTGGAAAAAGGAAATCGACGGAAAGCTATATACGCCGCAGGAAATCAGTGCGATGATCCTGCGCAAGCTGAAAGCTGATGCAGAAGCTTACATTGGTGAAGAGATAACAGATGCTGTTATCACAGTACCGGCTTACTTCAATGATATCCAGAGGCAGGCCACAAAGGATGCCGGAAGAATTGCAGGGCTGAATGTGAAACGTATCATCAATGAGCCTACCAGTGCCGCACTGGCATACGGCCTCGACAACGGCACTCCGCAGAAAATCATGGTTTTCGATCTCGGCGGAGGTACCTTCGATGTCTCCATTATCGAGATCGGTGAGGGTGTAATCGAGGTTATGGCGACCAATGGCGACAATCATCTGGGCGGAGATGATTTTGATGAACGTATCATAGATTATCTTACTGAAGAGATCAAAAAAATGCATCACGTTGATGTGAGATCTGATTTTGCCGCGCTGCAGCGCGTAAAGGATGCGGCGGAGCAGGCGAAAAAGGAGCTGTCTTTTGCGGAGAGCAGCTATATTGCGCTCCCTTATCTGACACAGTCCCGCAATGGTCCGATAAATTTCGAATATACGCTGACCCGCGCAAAGTTCAATGAACTGACACGGGATTTGGTCGAGAGGACAGCAATACCCGTACAGAACGCATTGACGGATGCAGGCATTGCGGCATCGGAGCTTTCGAAGGTGCTGCTGGTCGGAGGTTCAACGAGGATTCCAGCAGTTCAGGAAAAGGTCAGAGCGCTGACTGGCATCATTCCGTCAAAAAACATCAACCCTGACGAATGTGTGGCGCAGGGTGCAGCGATACAGGGAGACACACTATCCGGCGGTTCACTGACGCTTTACGGAAGAGATAATATCCTCCTGCTTGATGTCACGCCGCTGAGCCTTTCAATTGAGACAGTCGGCGGTGTTGCAACAAGGCTGGTAGAAAGGAACACAACGCTTCCTGTGCATGTATCACGGATATTCTCCACAGCGGCGAACTTCCAGCGAAGCGTTGAAATCAATGTTTTGCAGGGAGAGCGCCCGATGGCGAAGGATAACAGGAGCATCGGAAAATTCAGACTGAACGGGATAAAGCGTGCTCCAGCCGGCGTGCCGCAGATAGAAGTCACCTTTGACATTGATACAAACGGTATACTAAAGGTATCTGCAAAAGACCTGGACACAGGTAAAGAACAGTCCATCACCATCACCGGCAATGAGCGTATGTCCGACGCCGAGATCGAACAGGCGATCCGGGATGCGGAGCAATACGCATCACAGGACGTCATCCGGCGGCAGGCGCTGGAAATCATTTCAGAAGCCAACAAGTGCCTGAATATTTCAGAAGCAGCGTTGGAAAAGACAAAGAAAGAGATAACAAAGGAAGAAAAGAAACGGATCAAATCGGATATCGCCGATCTGCAAAAGCTTCTTGCGAAAGCCAGACTTGATAAGATAACAGAAGGCGATATTGCAGCTATCCGGGAAGCTGTCGGCAGCCTTAAATCCAGCAGTGCCAATGCTTGCCGAATAGCAGGGGTTTGTCAGGAAAATAGAATTTAAGGAGAAGTGAGTAATGCTTGAACTGAAAAATATAACAAAGGTATATCACACCACAGGTGAAAGTGTAGAAGCGCTGAAAGGAATAAATCTGAGATTCCGCGAAAGTGAATTTGTATCCATACTTGGACCGTCAGGCTGCGGGAAAACGACCATGCTGAATATCATTGGGGGCCTTGACGGTTATACATCCGGGGACCTCATCATCAACGGCACATCAACCAAAGAGTATAAGGACCGGGACTGGGATGCTTACCGCAACCATTCCGTCGGCTTCGTTTTTCAAAGCTACAATCTGATCCCGCATCAGACTGTACTTGCCAATGTTGAGATTGCATTGACGCTGACCGGTGTGTCCAAAAGAGAGCGCCGCCAGCGTGCAAAAGAGGCACTGGAAAGGGTGGGCCTTGCAGACCAGCTGCGAAAAAAGCCTTCCGAATTATCAGGCGGTCAGATGCAGCGAGTCGCCATAGCCCGTGCCATAGTCAATAATCCGGATATCGTTCTGGCCGATGAGCCGACAGGAGCCCTTGATACCGAGACGAGTGTTCAGGTAATGGATATTCTGAAAGAAATATCAAAGGACCGGCTTGTCATAATGGTCACACACAATCCCGATCTTGCCCAAAAATATTCGACCCGTATCGTAAGGATGCTGGACGGCAGGATTACCGACGACAGCAGTCCTCTTACCGATGAAGAAGTAAAAAGGGAACTTGAAAAGGTGCAGACAAGGAAAGCAGATGTGCACAAGAAGAAAATGCCTTCCATGTCTTTTGGAACATCCTTCGGGTTGTCGCTCAAAAACCTTTTTACAAAAAAAGGCAGGACTGCACTGACGGCATTTGCCGGGTCCATCGGCATTATCGGCATTGCGCTGATCTATGCAGTGTCACACGGAACAACCACCTTCATTGACTCTGTGCAGGAAGATACGCTGTCATCCTATCCTCTGACGATTGAAGCACAAAGTGTTGACATGACGACTCTGCTGTCCACATTTATCGGAAAAGCACATTCCATTTCAGAGCATGAGGACGATGCGATATATCAGAAAGCAATGTTCTACGAGATGATGAATTCGATGAATTCACTCGAAACACAGAAAAATGATCTTAAAGCTTTCAAGGAATATATTGAAACACAGCGTGCTGATGAAAACAGCGGGCTGCATACTGCGCTTTCAGGTGTACAGTATACTTATGATACAGAGCTGCTGATATACACTGAGAATGTTGACGGGAAAATCATACGCTCCGACAGGCAGACATTGATGAACGAAATCATGAAAAAATATGCCGGTGCGGATATGTCGTCGTTGTTTGCCCTGAGCGAGAAAACAATGATGGGAAGCTCGTCATCACTTATGAAGTCGTCCATGGCCCTTTGGAAAGAACTGCTGCCGGGAAATGACGACAATCCTGTCAACAGCGTTACCGAAAAGCAATACGACATAATATACGGCAGATGGCCGTCTGCATATAACGAGATCGTTCTCTTTGTAGATGAAAACAATGAAATAGATGATTTGACGCTTTATGCACTGGGACTTAAATCCGAAGAAGAAATCGCTGCTCTGATGGACGCAGTAATGAATAAGACGACCGTAGATTATGAAATAAAGAAATGGTCCTATGAAGAAATCTGCAATATGGATTTCCGTACTATTCTGAATTCAGATTGCTACACATACGATGAAAAGACAGGTACCTATAACGACCTGAGAGAAACGGATGCAGGAATGAAATATCTGTATGACAATGCGCTGACACTACGTGTGGTTGGTATAGCAAAGCCGAGCCCCAATGCCATTTCATCATTCTCAAACACGACTATAGGTTATACAAACAAACTGACTCAATATATTATTGATAAGGCAAATGAGTCCGACGCAGTTAAGGCTCAGCTGGCAGATCCTTCAACCGATATATTCACAGGATTGCCGTTCAGGGATTCCGGTGAGCTGACCATTGAAAAGAAAGCTGCTGATTTCAGAGAATATATTTCCTCACTCGATACTGCCGAAAAAGCTGCAGCTTATGTAAACATTATGAGCATTCCATCGGAAGAGGCTACAGAGCAATTTGTATCAGGTACCCTTGCAAACATGACACGGGCAGACATGGAGCAGGCAGTTGCTCCGGCGATTGCTGAACAAACCGGTATGCCGGCGGAAACGATCGCGGGGTATATCTCCTCCATGAGTGATGAAGACCTTTCGGAATTGTTAGCCAGGGGGCTCGAAGAGCAATTCAGGGCACAGTATGCCGCCAGAGCGGCAGAGCAGTTTAAGGCAATGACAAGTGAACAGCTTTCGGCAGCTCTTGATATGGCAATGGGACAGTTCACTGATGAACAGTGTGCTGCTTACTATGATGAACTGCTGACCTTCTCGGATTCCACCTATGAGGATAATCTGAGAAAGCTCGGAGTTGTCGATCCCGACAGCCCGTCGACAATAAATCTTTATGCGGCATCCTTTGCCGACAAGGAAGTTATTGAAGATGCTATTTCGGAGTATAACAAAGGCGTTGAAGATTTGAAGCAGATCAAGTATACAGATTACGTAGGACTGATGATGTCATCCGTCACCACTATAATAGATGCGATTACGTATGTTCTTATAGCATTCGTTGCTGTATCGCTGATAGTATCGTCCATCATGATCGGTGTTATCACGCTGATTTCCGTACAGGAGCGTACCAAGGAAATCGGTATTCTCCGTGCCATTGGTGCATCGAAGAAAAATGTGTCCAGCATGTTCAATGCCGAGACCGTGATAATCGGATTTGCTTCAGGTACTCTAGGCGTAGTGATCACATACCTGCTGTGCATACCGATCAACCTGATACTTCATCGCCTGACGGGACTAAACAACCTTTCTGCGATCCTTCCGCTGCAGACGGCGATTGTTCTTATAGTGATCAGCATGCTCCTTACGCTGATCGCGGGTGTAATTCCGTCACGAAGCGCGGCGAAGAAGGATCCTGTGGTGGCTTTGAGAACCGAGTAAATCATACTCCTCTGATCCCGCTATAATATAAAGTTTGCCAGGAGAAGCCGGTTGTGTATGCAACTGGCTTCTCCTGATTTATATAGAGTGAAATGAGAATATGTATATAATCGGTAATGCAAACATTATTGACGACAGTAGGTGCCAGGTGCTATTCTATTTGACAGTTAGCTAGATAACTATTATGATGTTAATGGTTAACAAGCTAAAAATAAAATAGAGCGGGGAAAGAATGAAGAGTATAAGAAATGAAAATACAAAGCAGGACAGCAATAAGAGCATAATTCTGCAGATAATCTGCTTTTCAATAAAGCACAGGAGGATCATGCAGTGTTATCTGGATAAGACAGGCGTCTATCAGGCTCAGCATCGCTTGCTTATGAAGATCTCAAACGACAGGAATGTTTCGCAGAAGGCTCTTGCTGCGGCATTTGAAGTGTCTACATCCACGATTGCGGTATCACTGAAAAAGCTTGAAAAGGGGGGATATATCAAAAGGGAAACAGACACAGGTGATAATCGCTTTAACAGAATTACCATCACAGAGAAGGGGTTAAGCGTAATAGAGCAAAGCAAACAGATATTCAGTGAAGCAGATGAAAAGCTTTTTGAAGGTTTTTCCGATGAAGAGAAAAATACGCTGGCATTTTTGCTGCAAAAACTGGATAACAATTTAAGTAAAATGGAAGAAGAATTAAAATCTTAAATGAAGGAGAACTCTTTAATGAAAAGGTACTGGAAATATATCAAGCCATATTTGCCTGCATTTATCATAGGACCTACCCTCATGATCGTGGAGGTCATTGGCGAAGTAGTGATGCCTCTTCTGCTGAGCAAGGTGATCGATAATGGAATAAACGGCGGCAGAGGAGTTACTTATATAATAACAATGGGTGTGACTATGGTGGTCACAGCATTGCTTATGATGGCAGGAGGTGTCGGTGGAGCATATTTTGCCATCAAGGCGTCCTCGGGATTTGCGAACGATTTAAGGAAGGACATGTTCAATAAAATTCAGGGTTTCTCATTCAGCAATATTGACAAATATAATACCGGTTCATTGATTACACGATTGACGAACGATATAACGCAGGTGCAGAACATGATCCAGATGCTTATGAGGATGGCCTTAAGAGCACCCGGAATGCTTATTGGTGCACTTATCATGGCCTTTGCGCTGAATGCGAAGCTGGCATTGGTCATATTCTGTGTAATACCGCTGCTGGGAATCGCGATATTCTTTATTATGAAAACTGCTTTTCCGCGGTTCACGAACATGCAGAAAAAGCTGGACGCACTCAATATTGCCACCCAGGAAAATCTTACGAATATCAGGGTTGTAAAATCATTCGTCAGGGAGGCATTTGAGGAAGACAAGTTCAAAAGAGCCAACAACGACCTTAAAGAAAACACATTAAAGGCACAGAGAATCGTTATCCTGACCATGCCTGTAATGTTCCTTTCCATGAATATAACAACGCTGGCCGTGGTGTGGTTTGGAGGTAATCAGATCATTGTCGGCAACATGACTGCCGGAGTATTGACTGCGTTTGTGAACTATGTTGTCCAGATCCTGGTGTCGCTGATGTTCGTTTCCTTTATCATTCTTCTGGGTTCCAGAGCACTTGCATCCGCAAAGCGTATCGATGAGGTCCTTAATACCCGTATAGACCTGACGGATGAAGATGCTTCCCACGGGGATAAAGCTGTTAAGAACGGTAAAATCGAATTCAGGGATGTTTACTTCAAATATTATAAAAACAGTGAAAAATGGGTCCTTGAAGATATAAATCTTGTGATAGAGCCGGGTGAAACGGTTGGCATCATTGGTTCGACCGGCTGCGGCAAATCGAGTCTGGTACAGCTTATTCCCAGGTTATATGATACAGACAGGGGAGAAGTGCTTGTGGATGGTGTGAATGTAAAGGATTATTCGCTGAAAAATCTTCGTGATGGCGTCGGCATAGTGCTTCAGAAAAATGTTCTTTTCTCAGGTACTATTATGGATAATCTCAGATGGGGAGATGAAAACGCCGATGCCGAGACAATTTATAGATTTGCGGATTATGCACAGGCACATGGCTTTGTATCCTCATTCAGTGAAGGCTATGATACTGAGCTTGGACAGGGCGGTGTCAATCTTTCCGGCGGGCAGAAGCAAAGGCTGAGCATAGCAAGAACACTGCTGAAGAGACCTAAGATACTGATCCTCGATGACAGTACCAGTGCAGTGGATACCGCAACAGAAGCCAGGATCAGAGAAAGCTTCAGGAATGAACTGAAGGGCATGACAAAGATTATAATAGCTCAAAGGATATCTTCTGTCATTGATGCTGACGAGATCGTTGTAATCGATGACGGCAGGATCGTCGGAACAGGTACTCATGATGAGCTGATGCAAAGCTGTGAAACGTATACAGAAATTTATTACTCTCAAATGGATAAGAAGGTGACCGCATAATGAGTGAAATCAGAGAAAAGAGAAAAGAAGACATACTGCGCAGATATGGAAACAAAAAGATGGACTCTGCAGGCGGTCCCGGAGGAATGAAGCCACACGGCGGCCCCGGAGGCAGACGGGCCGGCGGATTCGGAGGTCCCGGCGGAGGACACCGCGGAGGGATGGCCTTCGGCAAGCCGAAAAATACACAGGCTGCCATCAACAGGCTGCTGGGTTATGTCGGGCGTGACAAGGCTAAAATTTTAATTGTTTTTGCATGTGTACTGGGCAGTACTCTGGCCAGCCTGGGCGGAAGCTATATTTTGCGGCCTATAATAAATAACCTGGTGTCTGCAACTAGATCAGCGGAAGAAAAAGTCGCCAATCTTGCGGTCGGGATATTGATATTGGCAGGCATCTATCTTGTAGGTGTTATATGTACTTATCTTCAGCAGAGGATCATGGTGGGAGTGTCCCAGAATGCTCTGGTCAGGATAAGGGCGGAGTTGTTCAGCAAGATCCAGAAGCTGCCGCTGAGATATCATGACACACATGCCCACGGCGATATAATGAGCCGATTTACGAACGATCTTGATGCAGTCGGTGAGATGATGAACAACACGCTGCCGCAGCTCTTTTCCGGTGCTGTCACACTGATCGGTACACTGACACTGATGTTCGTTACGAATTGGATTCTGGCTGTCATCACCATTGTCACTGTACCAGGATTGATCTTTGTAGCCGGTCTGCTTGGCAAGCAAAGCAGAAAATATTATTTGGGCCAGCAGCAGGCTCTTGGTGCAGTCAACGGATATATTGAGGAATCGGTTGGCGGCCAGAAGGTGATAAAGGTATTCAACCATGAGAACACAGCGATGGAGGAATTCGCGATCCTGAGTGATGACCTGCGGGAAAAGCAGATCAAGGCACAATTTTTTGGAGGCATTATGGGGCCTGTTATGGGCAACCTGAGTCAGGTAAGCTATGCAATATCTGCGACGATTGGCGGGATCCTGTGTCTGACTTCCAATTTTGATATCGGCGGCCTTACCATATTCACCAACTACTCAAGACAGTTTTCAAGGCCGGTGAGTGAAATATCAATGCAGATGAATACCATTTTCGCTGCGCTGGCGGGAGCGGAAAGAGTATTTGAGGTGATGGATGAAACACCCGAGGCGCAGGATCCGGACGGTGCAATTTCAATCTGCTCCGATGAAAATCCTGTTGCAGGAGCCCGCAGGATAAAAGGTGAGGTAGAGCTGAAGAACGTGACCTTCGGCTATGAACCTGGCAAGACTGTACTCAAGAATATTAATGTTACGGCAAAACCCGGACAGAAAATTGCTTTTGTCGGATCGACAGGTGCAGGGAAAACAACCATAACGAACCTGATAAACAGGTTCTATGAGATAGAAGAAGGGCAAATACTGATAGATTGCATCGATATTAAGAAAATCAGGAAGGATTCATTGAGAAGCAATATAGCGATGGTGCTTCAGGATACTCATCTGTTTTCGGGTACTGTCAGGGAAAACATACGGTATGGACGCCTTGACGCAACCGATGATGAAGTGATAGCTGCAGCTAAGGTTGCAAGTGCCCATTCCTTTATCGAGAGGCTTTCCGACGGATACGATACTGTACTGGAGGGCGACGGTGCAAACCTCAGCCAGGGTGAGCGCCAGCTTTTGAACATTGCGCGTGCCGCTATTTCAAAGGCTCCGATCCTGATACTCGATGAAGCCACCAGTTCTGTCGATACAAGAACTGAAAAGCACATTGAACGCGGTATGGACCGGCTGATGAAGAACAGGACTACTTTTGTGATTGCGCACAGGCTGTCCACTGTCCGGAATGCCGATCAGATCATTGTGCTCGAACATGGTGAAATCATAGAACAGGGTACCCATGAGGAGCTTCTGGAGCTGCGCGGCAGATATTATCAGCTTTATACAGGTGCAGTTGAGCTTGATTAGGCAGCAAGGGTGATTTTACTTTCACAGAATCAGCAGATATACTGAACTGCTATTGGTTAGTAGATTGGAAATACCTGGCAGCAAATAAAAATGATGCAGACACAATAGGAGGTCTGCATCGTTTTTCGTTTTAGCATTAAATGTTTGCTTAGTGTTGATCCTTAATGACCTGATCCATCTCTTCGGGACTATATACTATTTAGATGCTAAAAGCGCTGTATTGGTTCTCAAAATTTCATGCTTTCTCAATTGAAGTTCTGTAGAAATAATTGCTTAGTTTAACAGAACGGTATTTGAACCTTTGCTTATTTTTCTATATAATGGACTAATAATGGACAAAATGAGCGCCATCCGGTACGCCGGATATGGTGGGGACAGTATAAACACAAGCGTGGAGGTAGGAAACATTGAAGAAGTTTACTGAACTGATTAGCGATGCAGTAAGGGATGCGTTTGAAAAATGCGGTTATTCACCGAAATATGGTCTTGTCACATTATCTGACAGGCCTGATCTGTGCCAGTTCCAGTGCAATGGCGCATTGGCTGCTGCCAAAGAGTATAAAAAAGCTCCCATTGCCATTGCCTCTGAGATAACCGAACTCTTAAAGACTCACACGGTTTTCCGAGAAATATCGGCTGTAAAGCCGGGATTTATCAATATTACAGTAGATGACGGTTTTATCACCGAATATATAAACTCAATGGCCTCTTCTCATAAATTTGGCTGTGAGGAGATCGGAAGCAACAAAACTGTCATCGTGGACTATGGCGGCCCCAATGTTGCAAAACCGCTGCATGTGGGACATTTGAGGTCTGCGGTCATAGGAGAGAGCATCAAGCGTATAGGCAGGTTCCTGGGCTATAATATGCTGGGAGATGTCCATCTGGGCGACTGGGGACTGCAAATAGGGCTGATCATAGCGAAGCTTAAGCGCATGAGCCCTGATCTGGTCTACTTTGATGAGAGCTATAACGGTGAATATCCTGAAGAAGCACCGTTTACCATTTCTGAGCTTGAAGAGATCTATCCGGCTGCCAGCAGCCTGTCCAAGGCCGACCCTGAATTTATGGAGGAGGCAAAGCAGGCGACATTTTTATTTCAGAATGGACACAGAGGGTACGTGGCATTGTGGAAACATATACTGAATGTATCTATTGCAGACCTGAAGAAGAACTATGATGCTTTGAACGTCCATTTTGATCTGTGGAAGAAGGAGAGCGATGTTCAGCCTTACATTCCACAAATGATTGAAGATTTTAAAAGCAAGGGACTTGCATATCTCAGTGAAGGAGCACTGGTAGTGGATGTCATGGAGGCCTCTGATACACATGAGGTTCCGCCGTGCATCCTGGTGAAATCAGACGGCGCGACGCTCTACAGTACAACTGATCTGGCGACGATCATTGAAAGGATGGAGTTGTTCAGTCCTGACGAAATCATCTATATCGTGGATAAAAGACAGGATCTCCATTTTGAACAGGTATTCAGATGCGCAAGAAAAGCCGGGCTGGTTCCGCCGGATACAAAGCTTACATTCCTCGGATTCGGCACAATGAATGGCAAGGACGGCAAACCATTCAAAACCCGTGACGGCGGAGTTATGCGCCTTGAGAACCTGATCAGGGAGGCCTATGACAAAGTATATCAAAGAGTTGCCGAGAACAGGGAGATTCCGGAGGAGGAAGCACAGGAGATTTCCAGAAAAGTGGGGTTGGCTGCACTGAAGTACAGTGATCTGTCTAATCAGATATCAAAAGACTACATTTTTGATGTGGACAGATTTACATCTTCTGAAGGAAATACAGGACCGTACATTTTATATACGGTCGTAAGGATCAAATCGATACTCGGCAAATACTTGTCTGCCAATCCCGGATACAGAGCGGAGGATGCATCTGTACAGCCGCCCGGCAGCGACAGTGAACGTGATCTGATGCTAAAAATCACCCAGTTCAACGGAGTGGTAACAGACAGTTACTCCAGCTATGCGCCCCATATGATATGCCAGTATATTTTTGAACTGTCCAATGAATTTAACAGGTTTTATCATGAGAACAGGATCCTTACTGAACAGGACCCGGTAAAGCAGGGTTCATGGCTGAAGCTTATTACTCTGACCAGAGACATTCTGACAACATGTCTGGATCTGCTGGGCATAGAAGTTCCCGACAGAATGTAAGACCCGGCAGGCTGATAAAGCCTGAAGGCAGGTATAGAGCTGCAGCAGCATACGGGTTTGCAGCTGCGAAGCAGATGCTTTCATAAGGATGATTTTGAATCAGTTTATGGTCAATGATATTTATTAATACAATATTAATGTTATAAATAGCGCAGGGAGGAGAAGAAAATGGCCAATCCATATCTTCCTAATTGGGAATATATACCGGACGGCGAGCCAAGGGTTTTCGGAAACAGAGTATATGTATACGGCTCTCACGATTTGGCGGGCTCAGACAAATTTTGTGATTACAAGCTGAAGGTCTGGTCTGCTGATGTGAATGATCTCAGTAACTGGATATGCCACGGAGATGCATTCCACACCCGGGCGGACCGTGATCATGAGAGTGATACGCCCTGGACCAGCGGAGAGCTGTATGCTCCGGATGTAGTCGAAAAGGACGGGAAGTATTATCTTTACGCCTACATTTTCTATACGAAAGGCTGTGTTGCTGTCAGCGACAGACCTGAAGGTCCATTTAAGCTGCTTTCGCAATACCGCGTCCCTGAAAGCGATGAACCTGATTTGAAGCAGGCCGTTTTCTGCGATCCCGGCGTACTGGTTGACGATGACGGAAGAGTCTATATATACTGCGGATTTGAGAGATCATACATGGCAGAGATAAATCCGGACAACATGTATGAGATCCTGCCGGGTACCTACAAGCCACATATAATACCGGCAGGAAACAAGCCTGCTGATTTTTACGAGGCCTGTTCGCCGTGCAAGATCGGTGATACATATTACCTGATCTACTCACCCAGGGCATG
>Ga0134092_1002266_pt1 | contig 15018 bp, 10 predicted proteins | sample 3_6taG_FD_94454 | JGI IMG/M metagenome (GOLD analysis project Ga0134092, IMG submission 94454) | Switchgrass degrading microbial communities from high solid loading bioreactors in New Hampshire, USA - 3_6_20_6_A3 metaG | ecosystem: Engineered > Bioreactor > Semi-continuous > Anaerobic >... | reverse complement strand
ATTCTTGTGCTATATTATTATATAAATATATTGAAATGCAATATTTAAGGGGTAAGTGACATATATGAACAACATACTGACCAAAGAGAATATCAAAAAGCTTCAGGAGGAGCTGGATTACAGACTGACCGTAAAGAGAGCTGAGATTGCAAGGGAAAAGGCCATTGCAGCGGCTCACGGCGACAGATCCGAGAATGCGGAATATAAAGAAGCCTGCGCAAACTACAGGGAGAATGACAACAGGATCCAGTACCTGCTGACCATGATTTCCACCGCTACAGTGGTGGACGATGAGAACTCCGATAAGTCAGTAATGGGTATTAACAGCAAGGCCAGGATCAGATTTATCGAGGACAATGAGGAAGAAGAGGTAACCCTCGTAACTATCATGGACAGTGACCCGATGAATATGCGCATAAGCGTTGAATCTGATCTGGGTAAGGCTCTGATGGGCAAAAAGGCAGGCGACATTGTAGAGGTAAACGCTCCCGGTCAGAAGTATTCGGTAGAGTTATTAGAGATACTTTAATATTTTTCAGGCGATTATTATATGCGAGGCGGCGGAAGTTGTCCGCCTCGTTGAAACACCGCCAAACATCAATGAAAAAGCGTTTCTATTTGCTCGCATCAACCCGTCAGTATTTTTTTCTCACCTTTACACAAGAACATTTGTTTGCTATTATAAATGTAAATAATTTCTTAAACGGCTGTCTGTCTGGAAAAGTCGGATGTTGTCATCAGTCATTTGCCACAGGTATTATCACAGGCAGCTGAATTTGACATTGGATGAGGATTCGATATGGTAGCCGGCGACAATACTCAATTGGATTGCATGAGCAGTTTTGACCCGCTGATCAGGGAATGGTTCACAGAAAACGTAGGAATGCCGAGCGAGCCTCAAAGAAAAGGCTGGCCTGAGATAGCATCGGGCAGGAATGTGCTTATCTGCGCTCCCACCGGTTCGGGCAAAACCTTTGCCGCATTTCTGAAATGCCTTGACTGGCTTCTGACTGAGAAGAGGAACAAAGCCGGATCAGGAGTCAAAATAGTCTACATATCCCCTTTGAAAGCACTCAACAATGATATTTACAGGAATCTTGAACTGCCTGTAATGGGTCTCAGGCGGAAGGCTGAAGAAAATGGAGAAGAACTGCCTGAATTAAAGATCGCCGTCAGGACAGGCGATACGCAGCAAAAAGACAGGGCCAGAATGATAAAGGATCCACCGGATATTCTTATTACAACTCCCGAGTCCCTGTATATCATGCTGACATCCAATTCAGCCAGAAAAATGTTCAGCACCGTTGAGTATCTGATAGTGGATGAGATCCATTCGATTTGCGCCAATAAAAGGGGAGTCCATCTTGCCGTTACAATGGAAAGGCTTGAAAGAATAGCTGGCAAACCCCTGAAGCGGATCGGACTGACTGCCACGATCAATCCTCTGGAAGAAGCAGCAGGATTTTTATCCGGCGGCAGAAGCATAACGATAGTCAACTGTGATAAAAAGAGAAAGTTCGACCTTTCAGTTATCCTGCCCGTTAAGGATCTGAAGGTTCTGCCGGAAAACACTGTCTGGCCTGCTATATATGCTGAATTGATGACCCTGGTAAAGGCACATAAATCAACCCTGATATTCGTAAACAACAGAAAAATAGCCGAGATGGTGGCTTCCGGCATGAATATGCTGGCAGACGAACCATTTGTGAAGACTCATCACGGCAGTGTCTCAAAGGAAATCCGAACAGAGCTGGAAAGGCAGCTCAAGGAGGGTGAGCTCACATGCCTGGTTGCTACGTCTACCCTTGAGCTTGGCATCGATATAGGGAGCATAGACCTTGTTGTGCAGGTAAGCGCAACTGGTTCTGTATCACAGGTACTGCAGAGGGTCGGCCGTTCAGGGCACAGGCTCGATGCTGAAAGCAAAGGCGTCATTATTCCGAAAACGAGGGGCGATCTGCTGGAATCCTCATTCATTTCATACCAGGCAAAGTGTTATGAAATAGAAAACATTAAGGTTCCTCAGAACTGTCTGGATATATTGGCGCAGCAGGTAGTATCGATCTCCTGTGAGGGCGAACAGCATAAAGCCGAAATATACGGTATGATCCGAAAATCATATCCATACAGGGACCTGCCTGAAAAACAGTTCGAGGATGTTCTGCTGATGCTTTCTGACCCCTCGCCACCGGATGCACCGGGGTCAGTTAAGCCCAGGATATATTATGACAGAGGCACAGGGCTTGTCAGATGCACACCAACAGGGAAACGGCTGTGCCTGATGAACGGAGGTACGATACCCGACAAAGGCAATTACCATGTTTATATGGCCGATACCAACGTCAAAGTCGGCGAGCTTCAGGAAGAATTCGTTTTTGAAAGCCGGATCGGTGACAGGTTCTTCCTTGGCAGCTCGGTATGGAGAATAGAAAAAATCGAAAAGGACAGAGTGATCGTAACTCCATCCACTGCTTCAGGAGGCAAGATACCCTTCTGGATCGGCGATAAATCATATCGTACATATGAAACAGGCAAAAAAATGGGGCAGTTCCTGGCCACACTGGAAAAGGAGCACGATTCCGAAGGCTTTTATGAATATATGTCGAGAGAGTGCGGGCTGGACAGAACCGCCGCAGAGAACCTGCGGATATATATAGCTGATCAGTTGCGTGAGACGCGTCATCTGCCAAGTGACCGCCGGATAATATGTGAGCATTTCAGCGATGAAACCGGCGACAGGCGTATAATGATCCATTCTCCCTTTGGCGGAAGGGTAAATGCGCCGCTGGCTGTCGTTCTCAATGCGAAGCTGTCAAGACTGCTGAACTGCCGGATAGAGTATATCTACAACAATGATGGTATACTGTTTCATATCCTAGGGTATACGGGCAAGCTTTCCAACATATTCTCACTGCTGGACAGGGACAGTCTGGAGGATGAGATATTTGAGCTGCTGCCTGAGGATCCGCTTTTCAACATCAACTTCAGGTATAATCTTACCCGTTCGCTGCTTGTGGACATGCAGGGCTTCGGAAAAAGGACACCTCTGTGGATACAGCGCCTCAGATGTGCCGAAACAGCCGCACGGGTACTGAAAGAGCCGGATCATCCCACAGTGGTCGAAACATACCGGGAGTGCATGAATGATGTTTTTGACATCAAAAGCCTTTATGGGGTCATAGAACAGATAGGCGCAGGAAAGATACTGGTCACCGATGTCTATACTGAAAAGCCGTCTCCTTTTTCTTCTGAGCTTATCTTCAATTTCTGGATGATCTATCAGTATTCATATGAACTGCCGGTAGCCGAACGAAGGAATCAGCTGCTCGTCAACGACCGGGATTTCATACAGCTGGCTGCCGGGGCAAATGCAGAATATGAGCTGCTTGATCCCAGAGCCATCGAAGCTGTCGTTAAGGAACTGCAGAAATATAAGTTTGACAGAAGGATCATAAGTGCCGATGATCTGTACTATTTCCTGTATTCCTTCGGCGAACTGAAGGCAGAGCCATATACTGTGTCGGTATTCAATGACAGTAATGCTGATGAAATATCATTATACATTGAGCAGCTGGAAAAACAGAGGAGGATCATAAGGACACCAATAAACGACAGCCGTGATCTGTACTGGGTTGCAGCTGAGGATTTTCCGCTTTATTGCATTGTTTCAGGAAAGGATCCTGAGGACGCTGTATTGACATTTGGCAGACCCGGTATGGAATCGACAGACAAAGCCGTCAACCTTCTGAACAGCTATGTCTTTGCACTGGCTCCATGTGCAGGAGATGCCGCTGTCCGGCTGATAAGACGCTTCGTTATGTTTTCGGGGCCTTTTTGCATCAAGGACATATCTGCAAGGTATTCGATGAAGGCTGAGCTTATAAAAGAAGCATTGGAAGTACTGGTTTCAGGCGGTGAAGTACTCATGCTGAAGGAGACGGAACAGCCTGAAGAATGCATCTACTGCCACAGGAGAGTTTATGAGCGTATCAAGCATCAGACGGTGCTCCTTGCCAGGAGCGACATGAAGCCAAAGGCGCCTGAGGTTTACTGTTCATACCTTTTTGAACAGCATCTGATCGGCGACAAGGTGCTGTCGGCGGATGAGAAGCTTCCTGAAGTTTTGAAAAAACTGCAGGGACAGTATTATCCTGTTTCATGGTGGGAGGATTTCATTCTGCCGTCAAGGATCGAGGGTTATGACCCGAAGATGCTGGATTATCTTTGCGCTGCCGGCGTTATAAGATGGAAGGGGCGACTGAACAAAACCACACAGGAAGCTGCCTTTTTCATCAATGAAGATGAAGAACAGCACTCTGGTGAAGTCAGTATCGATTGGGACGGTGAACCCAATAGCAATGGTATGGATTTCACGATGGATGAAACAGAGGAGAGAATCCTTGAAGTCCTGGATATGGGCGGGGCAATGTTTCTCAAGGACCTGTCCAAAAGGACGGCACTGCCGCCTTCGGACCTGCTGGCGAAGCTTGAGAGGCTTCTGTGGAGCGGTGTTGTTTCAAATGATTCTTTTTCTGTGGCCCGCTATTATATAGACAAAGACAGGAAAAACTCACCCTGGACAAAGTACAACACATATCCGACCATGGGAAGATGGTACAGAGTATCCGGAACTGAAGACAAGATCCCTGGAATATACGGGCATATCAATTATCTTCTGGATCGATACGGGATCATCTGCAAAGACACGGCAAACCTGGAAAGAGGCCTCTTTTCATGGAGTGAAATTTATACCTGGCTCAAGGATAATGAATTTACCAGCGGCATCAAGAGAGGATATTATGTTTCCGGACTGTCTGCCATTCAGTTCGCAAGAGACAGGGACATAGAGCTTATACGTATGATGGACTCATCAGATAAGGATGAGTATATAACCCTGTGCAGCTGTGATCCGGCAAACCCATACAAGGATATTCTTTTTGGTGTATCTGGCTGTAAAGTGCCAAAACAGCAGGGAAGCGCCATTGTCTTAAATAATGGCAGGCCTGTACTGGCGGTACGTGAATACGGAAATGTTATACAGCCCATGTCTGAAGACACTGACGTATTGCGTAAAGCCATAGCTTCTTTTACTGCTGCTTACTGCAAAAGGATGATCTGGACCGGAAGGAAGAACATATACACAGAGTACTGGAGGGATTCTTCCGGTGATTCACAATGCAACATAGAGGACTCCCCTCTGTACGATGCATTGCTCGAATGCGGTTTCGACAGAGGCTATAAAGGGTTAACACTCTGGAGAAAGGCTTTGTGATATCTTGTAAGAGCCCGTCTGCGCAGGTAAAAAAGCTCCGGCAGCTGATGAACCGTTTTTAATTAATCAATTCAAACACAAAATAATCTGTACGAACAAGGCTTAAAATACTCCTTGACAGCACAGGCATCATAGCTTAAAATTAGGTGTAAAGTAAAAATGCTTTACACTTATTAAAGATATGGATGAAATATTTAAAATAAGCCTGCTGCTCGATTTTTACGGGCAGATGCTGACAAAGAGACAATATGAGATCCTGGACCTGCATTACAACAATGATTACTCACTGGGTGAGATCGCCCAGCAGCTTGATATCAGCAGGCAGGGGGTCCACGACAATATAAAGCGCGGAAAAGCCGCGCTGTACGATATGGAAAGCAAGCTTGGACTGGTTGCAAGGTTCAGCCTGCAAAAGGATAAAGCTTCAAAGATAATGAAGCTGCTCAGTGACATTGATACGGGATCCATAAGCGAACAGGACAGGCAGAAGCTTTCCGATGCAATGCTTTTGATCAGAAGTATTATGGAGGATTAAGATATGGCACTTTTTGAAGGATTGTCCAGCAAACTTCAGGATACGATAAATAAGTTTAAGGGCAAGGGAAGAGTCACAGAAAAAGATGTAAAGGAAATGATGCGTGAGATCAAGCTTGCTCTGCTGGAAGCCGATGTTAATTTCAAGGTAGTCAAGGATTTCATCGGCAAGGTATCCGAACGTGCCGTCGGATCGGATGTGCTTGAAAGTCTGACCCCGGGCCAGCAGGTCATAAAGATAGTTCATGAGGAATTGATCGAGCTGCTTGGTAAAGTGCCTTCAAAGGTCACATTTGCAAGCAATCCGCCAACGGTGTTCATGATGGTTGGTCTGCAGGGTTCGGGAAAAACCACGACGTCAGGAAAAATAGCCAATCTGCTCAGAAAGCAGGGCAAAAATCCGCTGCTGGTGGCATGTGACGTATACAGACCCGCTGCTGTAAAGCAGCTTCAGGTTGTTGGCAACCAGCTGAACATTCCCGTGTTTGCCATCGAAGACAGCAAAGACCCTGTTTCCATAGCAAAGCAGGCAGTTGCACATGCGGTATCAAAGCTTTATGACGTTGTCATCATAGATACCGCCGGACGACTCCACATAAATGAGGAACTGATGGATGAACTCGACCGCATAAAGAACGCGGTTCATCCCCATGAAATACTGCTGGTTATCGACTCCATGACAGGCCAGGACGCCGTCAATGTTGCAGAAAGCTTCAATCAGAAGCTGGGTGTTGACGGTCTGGTGCTTACAAAGCTTGACGGTGATACCAGAGGCGGAGCAGCTCTGTCCGTAAAGGCAGTTACAGGCAAGCCTATCAAGTTTGCCGGCATGGGAGAAAAATTAAGTGAAATCGAGCCCTTTTATCCCGACAGAATGGCGTCGAGGATACTTGGAATGGGTGATGTCCTCAGCCTGATAGAAAAAGCCCAGGAAGCCTTTGACGAGAAAAAGGCGATAGAACTGGAGAAAAAGCTCAGGACGCAGCAGTTCACACTGGATGATTTCCTTGAGCAGATGCAGCAGGTGAAGAAAATGGGCCCGCTGAACCAGGTGCTGGGTATGCTGCCCGGAGTCAATGCCAAAGCACTTAAAAATGTTGAAGTAGACGAGAAGAAGCTGGTACGTGTGGAGGCCATCATAAAATCGATGACAGCCAAGGAAAGAAACGATCCCAGCATAATCAACGGCAGCAGGAGAAAAAGGATCGCAGCCGGCAGCGGTACGACCGTACAGGAAGTCAATACCCTGCTCAAGCAATTCGAAGAAATGAAGAAAATGATGAAAATGGTAACCGATATGGGTAAAAAAGGCGGCAGAGGTTTGGGAAAATTCAGGATGCCTTTTTAGATAACATCAGGATGCGTTTTGAATATAATTTGAGCACTTGAGAGGAGGTGACAGACATGGCAGTCAGAATCAGACTTAAGAGAATGGGTGCAAAGAAAAATCCATTTTACAGAGTAGTCGTCGCAGATTCAAGATATCCGCGTGACGGCAGGTTCATCGAAGAAATCGGCACATACAATCCGCTGGCTGAACCCTACGAATTGAAGATCGATAATGAAAAAGCTGCGAAGTGGATCAAAAACGGCGCTCAGCCGACAGAAACGGTGAAGTCATTATTGAAGAAGGCAGGAGTCATTCAATAATGGCTTCAGTGTCCAGCTTTGAGGCGGGAGGTAAGTGCAATGAAAGAACTTCTCGAAACCATAGCAAAATCCCTTGTTGACTATCCGGACGAAGTGAGGATCAACGAAATAGAGAATGATAATACCATTATCCTCGAGCTGAGCGTCGCGAAGGAAGACATGGGCAAGGTAATAGGGAAGCAGGGAAGGATAGCCAGAGCTATCCGTACAGTCGTAAAAGCTGCAGCCATTAAGGAAAATGTTAAGGTTGTAGTGGAGATCGTATAATAAAAAGGTGTTTCCACAACACCTTTTTATTACGTTTCCGCTGGTTTTCAGCCGGTGGTTTATCAAAAACAGAAGCGTGTATTTAAGTTCTACGGAGGTATATATGTACGAATATCTTCAGATCGGGAAAATAGTCAATACACACGGTATCCGGGGCGAATTCAAGCTCATCCCTCTCACAGATGATCCAGGTCGCTTTGATGATCTTGAATGGGCATATATCGAGAAAAACGGCAGGATGGATAAGTATAACATCCAGTCTGTCAAATACTTCAAGGGCTCAGTGATCATGAAGGTCGAAGGGATCGAAACTCCGGAGGCTGCCGCAGAGCTGAAGAACTGCTTTATGCTCGTAGACAGGGAAAATGCGGTAAAGCTGCCGGAAGACACGTTTTTTATCTGTGATATAATCGGCTGCAGCGTATATGATGAAAACGGTGAACTGCTCGGTCAGCTGAAAGATGTACTGCAGACCGGCAGCAATGATGTATATGTGGTTGGAAACGAAAAAGGCAGGGAAATACTGATACCCGCACTGAAAAGTGTAGTTAAAAGTGTGTTGCCTGACCAAAAAAGGATCGATGTGATACTTCCGAAAGGATTGTTGGAGGATGAGGTTTGATATACTGACCATTTTTCCTGAGATATTCGATGTTGTTCTCGGCAGCAGCATTATCGGACGTGCGCAGGAAAATGGCCTGCTTAGCATAAAAGCATGGAACATACGTGACTATACAAAGGACAAGCATAAGAAAACAGACGATTATCCATACGGCGGAGGAAACGGCCTTGTTATGCTTGCGCAGCCTATATATGATGCATATAAGGCTGTTGTCCAGGACCTTGACTATAAGCCTTATTTCATATATATGAGCCCTCAGGGAAAGCGCCTCGACCAGAAGCTTGTTGAGGAGCTTGCCAAACATGAGCATCTGGTTTTGCTTTGCGGCCATTATGAAGGCGTTGATGAGAGGGTTCTTGAAATGCTGGTCGATGAAGAGATCTCCATAGGCGACTATGTCCTTACAGGAGGCGAGATCCCGGCAATGGTACTGATAGACGCCGTCAGCAGAACTGTTCCTGGTGTTCTCTCCAATGATGAGTCCTATGGTGATGAATCACATATGAACGGACTGCTGGAATATCCTCAATATACAAGGCCATATGAGTTTATGGGCAAAAAAGTACCTGACATATTGTTGTCAGGACATCATGCCAATATAGCCAGGTGGAGAAGAGCTCAGTCTCTCAAACGAACCAGGGCTAGAAGACCTGATTTGTTCGAGAAACTGGAACTGTCTGCGGAAGATAAAAAATTGCTCAAGGAAGATACAGAGTAACGGTTGTAAACGCAACGGTTCAATTCTGTAAACGTAAGGATTAGTTACGAAAAAAACATCGTTTTACATTTGCGTAAACCTTCTATCTATATAAATAACGGTTTTATTAACTGGTTACGGCAGTATGACTGCTATGCTTTTGATCAGCAATAAAGCAGTACTACTGCTGCCATCACCAGTGGCTCTTCATCGCGGTTTTCAATGGAATGCGAAGCACCGTTTCCTGTAAGTACCGCATCACCGGCAGATACTTCTTTTATTTCGCCGTTATCGTTGACGATGCCTTTGCCGCTGAGAATATAAAAGATCTCCTCTTCATCCTTGTGCTCATGCAGTCCAATGGAGCAGCCTTTATTGAGCGTGATCCTTGCAACAAGGCGTGCTTTTCCCTTTAGCTCATCCTGCTTGAATATATGGGTTATCTCAACTGTGCCGTTACCGCCTCTCATCTGATGCTTGAGTTCGGTAACCATTTCATTGGCTCTTTTTATCATAGAATCAACCTCCCTGTTCAGATTATATACAAATCATCAATTCTGTACAACATGGCTGCGGCATCTGCCCACCTTACCGATCTGCCATTTCCTTCCTGCCATATTCCACTCGTCATATCTTTCTCACCATGCCCCTTTATGAGAACCAAGGAATGTGAAACCATCAGAAGCAGCAGAATCCTATACCCAAAATACAAGTAGAGATCCTAACTACATTTGGTATACTCAAAAAATCAGGTAAAGGTCTTCAACACATTTGATATGCTCAAAAAATCAGGTAAAGGTCCTCTATACATTTAATATGCTCAAAATTTCAAGTAAAGGCCGGCAATCTGTCTCCGATTGCTCAAAATTTCAAGTAAAGGGCGGAACAGAACGTAAAAAACAGTTGTGTTACATTAGTTTATTGAGGTATGTCCATAAATATGTGCAAAAAATACTTCATACGATACCATTAATTGAAAAAATGAGCAGTACAGAGAAGCAATATCTGTTAACCGGTTGCAGCGGCAGGCTGAAAATCAGCAATAAAGCAGTATCACTTCTGCCATCATCAGAGGCTCATCTTCATGGTTTTCGATGGAATGGGACACACCATTTCCGGTAAGTACCGCATCGCCGGCAACTACTTCTCTGATAGTGCCGTTACCAAAGTAATGTTTATTTGAAAATAGGAGTCGATAAATGTATAATATTGGTGTGATATATTTATTTTCCCTGATATTAAATACGAAGTCAGAGGTAATGAGATGAAAATCACAAAAAGAAAATGGGAAAATATACCGCCAGTGTTTATTTATCGGGATGTTGAATCCGGCAAGCTTTTTACAGAGTGCGACAGACAGCAGGATTATACAGATAAGCTATTTCAAGACGAATGCAGTGCTTCTGATGTATTTAAAATATCGCTGCAAAATCGTCTGTTTAGAATGCAAAAAGATGGCAAAACAAGAGTAAAAAATGAGATAACTGAATTAGTTGCATGTTTATGTAAAAACACGGATTTAAGAAATAGTATAAATAAAGTAAAGAAACTGCCACTTAATGTTGCCGAAAAGAAATGCAATGAGACACTTTCAGACTATGGCAAGAGCTTTACGGCCGAAGGAGGCACAAAGACTCTCTTTAATGCATTGCTTGATCTGGTAAAGGGAAACGACGAAGAAAGAGCATTGGCAGAAGCTGAGTTAGTGAAAATTCAAAAGATACTGCAGGAAGAAATAAAGCATCGAAAAAAACGTATTTATAGTTCAATAAGGAATAATAAAATACCATTGCTGATCAAAGAGGATGGTTCAATCGAAGCTAATAGTGATCGTACAGCCTGGTTACTTGATTTACTCCAGCCAGTGCAGTCATCATTGCAACATGACAGCGATGATTTCTATCCTGTGCTGACAGAGATGGAGAAAATTTTTGATTATGATAAGCTTTCTAATGATATAAACAGGCAACTAACATTGTGTGACGGAAAAACACGATCAATTGCCAAAGCAGCAGACGAGGTGCTTAAAAAACACTTTCACGAGTTATGGGAAAACCATCCTGATAACCACCGTCACATGAAATACTACTTTCAGGCAGTGAAAGAGTATTTCAAAGAGAATTTTCCCATAAAAGCAAAAACGGCTGGAGCCCGAAAACGGCAGGATCTGCTTACGGACAAGGCTGTTCTTTCACGTTTACTTGAGCCGAAACACATGGCCAATGTAGTCCGCCGAAAACTTATTAATCAAAGTACCCAGATGCATATTCTCTACGGAAAGCTCTATGAGTACTGCTGCAAAGGCGATAAACGGCTTCCTGTGAACAGCGATACGCTGCAAAGAATACAAGTTACAGAGGCAGTAAAGAAACAGGTAATGACTGCTGTTTTATGGTCGATATCACGTTTATGCTATTTTTATCAGTATGATGGTGATATTTTAAATGATAAAAATGTTGTAGATGTAAAAGATTACAGAGAAAACTTTCTTGTTAAGCAATACACCACAGCTTTTGTACAAGCATGCAAAGAAAAACTGCAGTATTTTTTCCCGTTGGATAAGGTGCAGGATGCATATAATGATGAAAATGTTGCCATTCTGAAAATAATCCGGGATGACAGACAACTGTGCAATAAACTGCTGAAAGAGTGCGTAACTTGTGTAAAGCACCTGCGTGTCAATATATTTCATTATAAAAATATGGGTTTTGCTCAGACACTTAAGAAAATCTCCGCAGAAATTGAAAATGAGCTTGATAAAAGCACAAGTATTCTCCTGTGGCTTTATCAAAATGACAGGAAAAACCTTGGCAAAGCTTTCGCGAATCGGATAAGAAGCATGAATCTTCCGCTATATTACAGTAATGATCTGCTGACACGGATTTTTACAAAGCAAGGTTTAGAGTTTTCACTATACAGCCCCAATAACCAGATGACACCGTCTTTCAAAAGAGTATATGAAAGAGGGAAAAATCTCAGAAGTGAATATGAACGTAGACTCATACATGAATGCACCACTAAAGGGCATGATGTAAAAACAAGCCTGGAAAACGAATGCGAACTGAAATGGTTCAGGCAGCTTAAGAATATGACTGTGACTTCGGAATCCGTTATCAATACTGATATCAAAAATGACATCACAGGCAATATCGATAATGAATCCGAACTTGAAATGGATGCATTTTTCGAATCAGAGACTTATATCAGTGCCGACAGCGATGCCCAGCGTGCTTTGCAAAATCTCTTGCAGCTTATATATAAGCATCATTTTTTGCCTGAAGTAATGAAGGATGATACCATTGTCACCAGCAAGGTTTCTAAGGTGTTAGACAGAAACAGGACACTGGCTGTGGACAGAAGTAAATCTGATAAAGCAAGCGATTTTGGTTATCGTGCAGTAGAGGAAATATACCACGATGGTATGAAGCTCTCAGAATTAATGAAAGAATTACAGAGGAAAATTTCCGAGACAGAAAAGAAGAACGAGGAATTGGAACAAGACAAGACCGACTATGCTCAGCGGTTTGTACGTGAACTTTTTGCCGAGGCTTTTAACGACTTTTTGCAGGAGCGGTATGGTGAAGAATATTATGATATGATGCATCCGCAGAGAAATGAAAGAGATGAGAAAGAGTGGATCAATGAATCTGTAAATTTACGCACCTCATTTGATGAAAATAAAATCGAAGGATATTTGCTGGTATTTTACACAGTCATGCGCCTGCTTGACGGAAAGGAACTCAGCGAACTTCAGCAGCAGATGCTCCGTTTTCGTGCTTCAATGTTAAATTGGACCGGTGAAGCAGATTTTGATGAAGACATAAAAATGATTGAAAAAATCGAGGAACTGGCGGAGCTTGTTAGACTGACAGAAGCTGCTCCGGTTTATACAGAGGAAGTATGGAGGAAGCGTGCAAAAGAAGAATTCAATCAACTAATTGAAGGTGACATGTCGGATTACGGTACATTTTATCTTCAGACTGATGGTTCCAGTCCCGTACTTCACCGGAGCATGTTAAAATTGATGCGTTCCGGTGTTATGGGAGTATACAGACAGGTGTTGCATGACCGGAAACAGGCAACGAAGCATGATTACAACATTTACTGTGATAGACATTGGGTTTTAATGGATTCGGACAGAAGGATGGTTACTTTTGCAGAGTACGCACAGAGAATTTTACAGGAGCTGCATGATAAATATGCTACTTCTCCAAAATGTTTTCCTCAGACAGATCATAGATCGTATGGCAACATCCTCCAATGGATCGATGAGTATAATCATGCAAAAAGTAACCTGAACTTTGAAACATTATATGAGATATGCAGCATACATATGGAGATACTTTCGCGGTGGGTAGGTTTCGTGCAGGACTGGGAGCGTGATATGTACTTTCTCCTTTTAGCGTGGGTAAAACAGGGAAAGTTGTATGGTATAAGTGAAGAAGATATATTAAGCATTTTTGAAAAGGGTAAAATCGTCAGCAAACTGAAAAGCAAGCTGAAAGGAGGAAATACAAACGCTTTCTTTAGCATTTATCGTCTTGATAAAGATAAAGAAACGGATTTTATCAGAGTGCGGAACGATATTGCACATTTAGACCTGCTAAGAGAAAAAGGATGGACTGATGTTGAAAATAAAGATTGCAGCGTTATGGAATGGTACATAAATAGGCTGAGAAGTCTGCTTTCATATGATCAGAAGCGCATGAACGCTGTTACAAAGACGATGCAGAAAATATTTGAAAGACATAAAGCTGAAGTTACATTCAGGGTGGAGAGAGGGGGAAAAATAAAGTTCGACAGTGTTAATCCTGTGATGATAGAGCATTTGAAGGAATTCAAGGGAATCAGTGTTCCCAGCCGCGGGGAAACATTTATAAGTAACTTGGAAAAATTAATGAAATACTCAGGAAGATAAAACTGATAATAGCAGTTAACTTCGGTAAAGTCATCCGCACCACTCTATAATAGAGGCTTTGGTGTGGTTTTTACAGAAAAAGGATCAAAGAATTGCTGCATTTTTTGGAGATCCGCACTTTTGGCACTTGAAACCGCTGCGGCAGAACGATTTCAGAGCTATGCTGTCACAACTCCCGTATAGGCGGAGACTGAAACCTCCTCGGAAAAATCACATTCTCCGTCCTCGTCTGCGTCACAACTCCCGTATAGGCGGAGACTGAAACGCAGTAGACTACTATTTGAAAACTATCAATAAAGTCACAACTCCCGTATAGGCGGAGACTGAAACATTCATCCGCACCGCCTCCCACTAAAGGAATCTAAGTCACAACTCCCGTATAGGCGGAGACTGAAACGCGTCTTTTTGGGTGGTATTGTATATTTGCCTTCGTCACAACTCCCGTATAGGCGGAGACTGAAACCGACATAACATTGCATATGGCTTCGTATATGTTGTCACAACTCCCGTATAGGCGGAGACTGAAACTTTAAACGATTAGTACAAAGGGCAGTCCCGTTATCGTCACAACTCCCGTATAGGCGGAGACTGAAACTCGTCCTTAAGGCTGATAGCAGACAGGCGAGCATGTCACAACTCCCGTATAGGCGGAGACTGAAACCAAGAAAGAAAAGCTATTTGCTCGTGATGTCAACGTCACAACTCCCGTATAGGCGGAGACTGAAACTTAGACCGCTTATAGAATCAGCAGATATAACAGGTCACAACTCCCGTATAGGCGGAGACTGAAACGTTTCCTGGTTTGTAAAACCACGCATGAAATCCCTGTCACAACTCCCGTATAGGCGGAGACTGAAACCGAGGAGGATGAAGAATTGTGTCCAAGCGTTCATTCGTCACAACTCCCGTATAGGCGGAGACTGAAACGAAAATCCTTGCAACCGTTGCCATCATTGGTACGTCACAACTCCCGTATAGGCGGAGACTGAAACCAAGTAAAACCCTATCATTTACTGTTGGGCTGTGTCACAACTCCCGTATAGGCGGAGACTGAAACT
>Ga0134092_1002265_pt1 | contig 15018 bp, 9 predicted proteins | sample 3_6taG_FD_94454 | JGI IMG/M metagenome (GOLD analysis project Ga0134092, IMG submission 94454) | Switchgrass degrading microbial communities from high solid loading bioreactors in New Hampshire, USA - 3_6_20_6_A3 metaG | ecosystem: Engineered > Bioreactor > Semi-continuous > Anaerobic > Digestate... | reverse complement strand
GGTGCAAAAGTTCTTGATCTACGGTAATCTGGTATTGAGCCATTCAAATTCCTCCTCTTAGAATTTTGGTTTGTCCAACTTCTATTCTAACTGAGGAATTTGTTAATGGCTCTCCTATTTTTTCAGAAAACCATTTTTACACCATTATATGGACTCAACTTATTCCTCTTTTTCATGCTATTTTTACAGCATGAACACGAGTTCATTCTAAATGCAAATATTATCTCATATCATAAAAAAGATCAAGCTTGCCCAATATAATGATCCGCTTAACCTTTTCATATTCATTGCCTTGAGGTCGCATAAAGAATATTCTATATAGTATGTTTCTTTCTATAAAAGCCCCGGTATCCTATTCCTAAAAGGCCCACCGGCAGGCCTGTTAATCTATAGATTGCTATAGGTAGCCCAGCTTTGGGTTCTTTGCTCCCCTATACCGGCTTTCCCTGCTGACTCTCTGGATTTTCTACATTTGTATCTTCAGCAATATCCTCAAGTTTTTCTACCTTGTTGACCGTTTCTCCATAATAGAAAACTCAACCATAAAATTGAGGACACATCTCAGCAAGAATGACCCGCAACGCAGAGATGTGTCCCCGTTCTTTCTTAAGCTACGTTCCTTTAGGCCTCCTCATTTCCCTACGGCAATTGTTATAATTCATCCAAGACGCTCGAAAAAGCTTATTTGGCAATCAAACTGACTGCACAGCCACCGTTCACGCTCAAATCGACCTTTAATACGGTGGATTTCGTCACTTCTCTCCGCTCATGGATAATTTCCTCCGGTGTCGTTCCGTCCCTGTAAATATCAGCTGTATATACAGTCCCATCTTCGAGAAAGGACAAGGGAATTACTGCCTGCCTTGAGGTTCCTCCGCCGCAAAGGGCGCCGATGAACCAGTTCTCCCCTGATCTTCGCGCTATCGTAATATAGCTTCCCGGATAGCCCTCGATGAGCTTTGTGTCATCCCATGCAGCGGGACATTTCTTTAAAAACTCGATCGCATCTCCAATTGCTTCATAAGCCTCCGGTTTGTCCGCCAGGTGCTGCACTCCCGATTCAAAAACAACCGCCAATGCTGTTTGATGAGCCCAGGTGGTCTGTCCCCTGTTGTTGGAATAGGTCACCGGTGTATAGTCCATGGAACCCACTGCATTCCGTGTAAAGGGTACGGTGCAGTTGTGTTCTGCTGTGGGGCCCTCTGACCATTTATAGTATTCCGCCCCCAGTATTCCCTCCCGGGTCATGATATGGGGCCATCTTCGGGCTTCGCCGGCAGGCTTTGTGGCACCGTGGTATACCACCATTAGCCGATAGGCTGCAGCAACCGTTGCGATCCTGTCATATATCTTGATCCTCTCCTGGCAGTCGCTCTTGAAAAAGTCTACCTTGACGCCCTTTACTCCAAGGGAGGAGAGCCAGCTGAATTTACTGAGCATCTCATCATCGGTTTCCACTTCTTTGTAATGGTACCAAACAAAGATGCCGATCCCCTTGGATTTTGCATATTCCACCAGCTCCGGCAGCCATGCTTCTTGCCAGCCGGCATCACAGAGGTAATATTCCCATCCCATTTTATGGGCAAAATCCACATATTTCACCTGGGTATCATAATCGCTGGTGCTGTCGCCGGACCACCAGGACCATGCAGCCCGCCCCGGCTTGATCCAGGAGGTGTCTGCGATTTCCGAGTCGGGACTTAGGTTCTCGATCAAGGTGCTCTCAATGATATCCGCAAGGGAACCCAGGATTACAGCCCGCCAGGGAGTATAGAAGGGACGGCAGGTGATGATCTCGTTTTTCTGATCCGGGGCAAAAACCACCTTCAGAAGTTTGGCTTCGTCATCTCCTTCGATGTGGGAACCGCAATAATGCCCGTATACCCCGGCCTCCGAGACAAGGGCCCAGCAAGACCCCTTATTCAGCAGGACCGGCATGCCAAAGATTCCTTTAAGCAGCTCCTCATTTGTCCTTTTGTTATAGAAACCCTCATAGGAAGGCAGCCAGTCATGGGCCCAACCGATGATGTCCTCACCGATTCGGAATGCGCTCTCTTCCGATTGGATCCGGAGCTCTCCCTCACCGGGAATATGATAGCGATAGGCGATACCGTCATTATAAGCTCTTAGAATGATATGTACATGGTGGAGCTTTTTCCTGAACTTAAGAGTGAGTTCATTGGCCTCACCTATGTACGCCCTCTTTTTGCCCGTCAATGCAGGCTGATAATCCGCGATTTTAGCGGATGAAGAGGCCACGAAGATCAGATCCTTTGTAAAATCTGCCGCGCTTGTCTTGATCCCCAGGGGAGAATTTTTAAAAATCGTCTCCCCGTCCCGTGAAACTTGATACTCCAGCCTGCCCTCTTCTGTGAGCGCAAGGCTTATCGCAATCTTCCCATTGGGTGATGATAGAATCCATTCCTTGGATTGAATGTCTATAGGATGCATTCAAGATTCCTCCTTTTATGATTTACCGTCAGGCTGCACACAAGGCCGGCCTGAGCCCGGTAAAAGCTCTTACCAAATATGATCTTTTTTTCAGATAACCCGAATACAGGGCCATCCGTGCAATCTTACGCAGATAGGGATTCTACATTCTTATCGAAATTCCTTTTAAAAGGATCCATTCCATGAAATAAGCAAACGGATCGTGCCGTAAACCATGCCGCCGGCTCACATCACAAAAGCTACTTCCCATCCTGTTATTGAGCAATCCTCTTTTTGATATGCTCCAGCGTAATTCCATATTTTTCAGCAATGTTTCTGGCGTAGCTCAAGCCGTCGGGCCTGGTACGAAGGATCCTATAGCTCCTCTCCCCGGTTTTTTCATCCTTCATCTCGGCAGACAGATGATCGATTCGGACCCCGCCGACTGCATTCATTTCATCCGTCATCTGGGTCAGGTCATGGAGATGGGTCGCAAAAAGGCAGCGGGCGCCGATCAGGCTGAGCCCTGTGATCACTTCCTTCGCTATATAGGTTGCCTCAATGGCACTGGTGCTGGAAAAGGTCTCATCCATCAAGACTAGGCTGTACCGGGTCACTTCATCCAGCATTTTAGCAATGCGGGCACATTCCTCTCCCAGCCTCCCTTTATTCAATGCTGCTTCTTCCTTGGCAGGAAAATTGGTAAAAATCCGATCCACCGGACTGATCTTCGCCGATTTTGCCGGAACAAAGAGGCCAAGCTGAAAGAGAACCTGGGCAATCCCTACTGCATAGGTGAAAACCGATTTCCCGCCCTGGTTAGGCCCGGTGAGAATGTATATCATTCCCTGATCATCGAACTGAAAATCATTGAGTACCATCCTTGCATTCGATGTTTCACTCATTCTCATGGCAATATAGGGATTGTAAAGCCCCTGGACGGTGAAGGTTCTTTCCTCCATCTTGCATATCTCAGGCTTGCACATGGGAAGGCCCAGCTTTTGTATCCTTTTGATCATGTTTACTGCGCCCAGGAGGAACCTGATATCCTCTGTCAAAGAAATCAAAAGATCCGTACGGTGGGATACATACTGCCTGACAACCGGCTGCCAGCTTCTAACCGCTGAACTGAAGATGGTATCAATGGCATTGTTCATGGCCATGGTAAACGCAACAGCATTCCTGTCAGCCGTATTTTTGCCGTATGGCAAAAGCGGTGTGATGCATCGAAAGCCATCGTCCTTGATATCCAGCCTCAAGAGCCGGTCCATGACATTGCCGGATCGAAAGCTTTCCTCGTTGACCGCCACCACTCCCGCTTCGATCGGATGAAGCTGGGCATCGAGGTTGACTCCTATTGTCACGCTTTTGATATTCCGGATACTCTTCGTCATTTTAGCCGTTTCAGATTTGAGATTTTTATATTCTTCCCCGGTATACACCTCTTCAATAAAGCCACAAAAGCGCTTTAGCCCTTCCGATCGGAGCCCCGGACTCTTTTGAAAGCCCTCATGAAGCCCTTCTATGCAGTCGATATACATTTCAATCTCGGAAATGCTGTAGAGGTGGTTGGTGGTATTGGTGGCCAGATTCCGGTTCTGGCGGAGCTGTTTGATGTCCCGGAACTGGGGCAGGGCTTCTTCCAGGGCTGTGCACAGCTCGGGATGATTCAACAAGTCCTCGATGATATCGAGCCTGTACTTTATTACCTCCGGTTCGGCGGTGAAATACTGGGACAGATCATCCTGCCTCTTTTCCCAGGGCAGCGTGCCTTCTGAAAGAGGCATAAAAAGCTCATCGACATATAGATCTTTTAAAAAGTCAAAGGAAGTGAAATCATTGGGTGGGGTATATCCATAGGGATAAAGCAAACTGAATTGATGATTCACAAAAGCATTCCCCCTTTCTAAATGATTCTCCAAAGTCATTCTCCGATCCTGCCTTCCACATCGATACTTTGCTGTCCGGAATGCAGGCAGCCAACAACTAGCGAAAAATTCCCTGGGACAAGTGCAAAAGAAAGCCTCTCACAGAAGGTGCTGCCTTAAAAAAGAGTACAACAGCCGTCAGCATCAGGCCCCAGAGAATGACCCCGGAGTAGCGGTGGAGCCTCCATATCTTTTCATATACAAAAAAGATGTAGCCGTTGATGACAAAGAGAGGAATTGAAATAAACCAAAACAGGCCCACGGAAAACAAAGCTCCAATGAACAGCATGGACCATATGATGATTAAACCTTTAAAGATCTTTCGCCTGGGGGTGTTGATCAGCAAGGGATATTCAGGAATGGTCAACAAGACAGAGGCCCAGCGGCTGCCGGTTTTTGAATCAGACATTTTCACATCCTCCAAAATTTATGCTCTCTAAAATCAATTATATCCCCGGTTTTTCAGCCTTTCAACAAGATGGCGCCGGCTTGCCCTTTGAATCATGAAATTTCTCCCCATTTTAGTTGCAATATCACTGGTGTTTAGCCATAAATAATGTTATAATCTCTCATATGCTATACCCAAAATAGGAGGATAAGCTTACATGCAAGCAACGACCAACTCACTTATTATACCGCCCAACTATTATCCCAAATTGAATATAAGAGAAACTGAAATCGCCATCAAGCAAATCAAAGACTTTTTCGAACGGGAGCTGGCTAAGGAACTGAATCTGACGAGGGTGTCCGCTCCCTTGTTTGTAAAGCCTGAATCGGGTATGAATGACAATTTGAACGGTGTGGAAAGGCCGGTTTCCTTTGACGTCAAGGGAATCGGGGGAAAACAGGTGGAAATCATCCATTCCCTGGCAAAATGGAAAAGAGAAGCCCTCAGGCGATACGGTTTTACCTATGGAGAAGGCCTCTATACCGATATGAACGCCATTCGCCGCGATGAGGAGCTGGATAATCTCCACTCCATCTATGTGGACCAATGGGACTGGGAAAAAATCATCCATAAAGAGGAACGAAATCTTGAGACCCTAAAGAATATCGTCAAGCAGATTTACAGGGTCTTTAAAAGGACGGAAAGCTATATCACCGGGCTATACCCCCGACTTGACAAATTCCTGCCCGATGAAATCTCCTTCATTACAACCCAGGAACTGGAGGACCGATATCCCGATCTTTCGCCGAAGGAAAGGGAAGATAGAATCACAGCGGAAAGAGGCGCCGTCTTCATTATGCAGATCGGCGGACTGCTCAAATCCGGCACCAAACATGACGGACGGGCTCCCGACTACGATGACTGGAGCCTAAACGGCGACATTATCTTTTGGTATCCTGTATTGGAAAAAGCCTTTGAAGTGTCCTCCATGGGAATCCGCGTCGATGAGGATACCCTGGTAAAACAGCTGAAAATAGCCAATTGTGAAGAGCGGCTTGAGCTTCAGTTTCACAGGGATCTGGTGGAAGGCCGACTGCCCTATACGGTAGGCGGCGGAATCGGACAATCCAGGATATGCATGTTCTTTTTAGGAAAAGCCCACATCGGTGAGGTACAGGCTTCCATATGGTCGGATGAAATGATGCGGGAATGCGAAAAGGCCAATATTCCCCTTTTATAAAGAATCAAAGATTTCAGGCGGCCCCAGGGCCGTGAAGCCGTAAAGGAGGTCATCTCAATGTCAAAGATAGGTATCCATATCCCGACAATCTACATGCCGGCGGAGAATATCGATCTTACGAAATGGTCTGTGGTGGCTTGCGACCAGTATACTTCCCAGCCGGAATACTGGGAGGAAACAGCCGGAATCGTCGGAGACAGCCCCTCTACCCTTCACCTGATTTTCCCGGAGGTCTATTTGGAAGAAGAGAACAGGGAAGATCGGATCAAGAAAATCAATGAAACCATGCAAAGATACCTGGATGCTCAGATAATCAAGCCTGAGAAGCCCGGCTTTATATTTGTCGACAGGCAGACATCCCGTGCCCCTTCTCGAAAGGGCCTCATCATGGCAATTGATCTGGAAGAATATGATTATCATCCCGGTTCCCAAAGCCTGATCCGTGCAACGGAAGGAACCGTCATCGACCGGCTCCCCCCAAGGGTCAAGATACGGCAAAATGCTCCTATTGAACTGCCCCATGTGATGGTGCTCATTGACGATCCGGAGCGCACTGTCATAGAACCGCTGGCAGATCAGGTCCAGGGGTTGAGAAAACTGTATGATTTTGAATTGATGCAAGGCGGTGGCCATATTAAGGGCTATAAAGTCGATGATGAAAAATTGATTGATCAAGTCATCCAGGCTCTGGAAAGATTAGCCGATCCGGAATCCTTCAGAGCCAAATACGGAGTTGGGGAAGACAAGGGTGTTTTGCTTTTTGCCGTAGGGGACGGAAACCATTCCCTTGCCTCGGCCAAACAGCATTGGGAAAACCTGAAACAATCCCTGCCCAGGGAGCAAATACAGACCCATCCTGCCCGCTTTGCCCTGGTGGAGATCGTCAATGTCCATGACGACGGGCTGCAGTTTGAGCCCATCCACAGGCTTGTCTTCCAGATAGACCCACAGGAAATTCTCCAAAGCCTGGTGGACTTTTTCCGGAGCATAGGCTCCGGCGCAGAAGTGACATTCATGAAATCCGGAGAAGCTCTGAAAGAAGAAATGGCAAAAAGCAGGAACTCCTGCCAGGTCTTCTCCTTCATCAGCAAAGAAAAATCCGGGGTCGTTTCTATTGAAAATCCTCCTTCAACCCTGCCGGTCGGAAGCCTACAGCTCTTTCTCGATGAATATGCAAAGAAGCACAACTGCAAAATTGATTACATCCACGGCGAAGAAGTTGTCACAGCCCTTGCCGGTATGGATGGGAATATCGGTTTTTATCTGCCTCCGGTTGACAAACAGGATCTGTTCAGGACCGTTATCCTGGATGGGGTTCTCCCGCGGAAGACCTTTTCCATGGGAGAAGCCAATGAAAAAAGGTATTATCTCGAATGCAGAAAGATACGATAACAATAAAAAAAGTGGTGAGTCTTCACCACTTTTTTTTATAGCAATTCCCTTCGCAATTCTTCTCCCGATTTTGGAGACAGGTATGCAGGAGGAATATCAAAGATGGTCTTCGCTCCGACCCGGCCTTCCCTATTCAAGCGATACACCGCACGGGCATAAGCAACGAGCACACTGCCGGTGAATTCAGGGTTGCTGTCCAGCTTTAGGGAAAACTCGATCACATGGTTGTTTTCCTGGCCCTCCCCGGTCTTGCCGCTTCGGATAACAACTCCTCCATGGGGCATGGCGGAATGCTTTTCTCTAAGCTCCTGCTCCGTTATGAAGGTAACCCTCGTTTCATAATCTGCGAAATAATTGGGCATTTCCTTGATCTCCCGTTCGATCCGATTTTTATCGGCACCTTCCTTTGCCACAACATAACAGTCCCGGAGATGCTTCTCCCTGGCGGTCAGCACAGGGGTTTCCCCGCTCCTTATCCGATCCATGGCCTCTTTTATGGGAATGGTATACTGAACGGCCCCCTTGACGCCTTCGATCCTCCGGATCGCATCCGAATGCCCCTGGCTTACACCCGGGCCCCAGAAAGTATAGGTAGATCCCTTTGGAAGAACGGCCTCCGCCATCAGCCGGTTGAGGGAAAACAGTCCCGGATCCCAGCCAACCGAAATCATGCAGGTATTTCCACCAATCCTTGCAGCCTCATCCACCCTGGCAAAATGCTCCGGTATTCTGGCATGGGTGTCAAAGCTGTCCACTGTGTTAAACAACCGGGCAAAGTAAGGTCCCTGCTCCGGCAGATCCGTTGCAGAACCGCCGCATAGAATCATCACATCGATGGCTCCCTTGTAGTTTTCGGCTTCAGCGATCGGCAGCACCTTCACCCCGGCAGAGCGCAGCTTCACATCTTCGGGATTTCTCCGGGTAAAGACGGCTACCAGCTCCATATCAGGATTCTGCTTGAGGGCCGCTTCTACTCCCCTTCCCAGGTTTCCATAGCCAACGATTCCTATTTTGATCCTCTGTTCCAAACATCATTCCTCCTGTATTCAATTTTAGAATATTTTACCCCGTTTTTATTTATCTATCAACCGCATTTCGAATATCCGCAGGACCGGCATACGGCGCAGCCGCCCTCATGCTCGATTTCGGCTCCGCACTCAGGGCATTTGTGTTCCTCTTTGCTCTTTTTTTCATTTCCTCCGATATAGATGCCCCCGTTTTCCTTCTGGGGATTATTGCAGACCTCCTTGAGGGAGCAAAGGGAACAGTTTGACAGACACGGATGCTTGTCAATCTCCTCGTCCATATCGACGTTCAAATCGCTTGCTTTGATTCCTTCATCCAACTTGAGCTTCATGACCTTCTCCAAAACGCGGCCGATGGCGTCCGGGCAGGACAATACCTTCAAGCCCTTTTGCCTCAAGGTGGAATGGCACCGGATTCCCTTCAGCTGTTCGATCACGGCGCTGACATCAAGGCCGGACCGCAATGCCAGGGACACGAGCCGGCTGGTGGCTTCCGACTGGGACGGGCATCCGCCTGCTCTGCCTAAGTTTGTGAATACTTCGCAGATTCCTTCGTTGTCGTGATTCACAGTGATATAGAGATTACCGCAGCCGATCTTCACCTTTTCGGTGATTCCCATGGTGACATCCGGCCTTGGCCTTGGGGTAATCTTATTTCTCACAGGAGCTTTTTGCAGTTCCCCTTGATCCTGCGGTTTTTCTTCCTTCTTCACGCTGAGGACCTGGGTCTCGCGGCTGCCGTCGCGATAAATGGTTACTCCCTTGCAGCCTTCCTTATAAGCCAGCCAGTAAACGCGGCGAACATCTTCCACCGTCGCGCTGTTGGAAAAGTTGACCGTCTTGGATACGGCATTGTCCGTATACTTTTGAAAAGCGGCCTGCATGCGAACATGGTACTCCGGCGACACATCATGGGCTGTCACAAAGATCCGTTGAACGTCTTCCGGTATCCCTTCCATTCCTTGAATGGTCCCGTGGGAGGCGATCTTTTTCATCAGTTCCTCCGAATAAAATCCTCTCTTGATCGCCACTTCCTTAAAGTAGGGATGCACCTCCAGGAGTTCTTCCCCGTCCATCACATTCCTTACATAGGATATGGCAAAAAGGGGCTCAATCCCGCTGCTGGTACCGCAGATAATGCTAATGGTTCCTGTGGGGGCAATGGTGGTTGTGGTGGCATTTCTGATCTTGATATCCTTTAACGTGCTCCTGTCGTGGAAGGGGAATACCCCTCTTTTTTCTGCCAATTCCATCGACTTTGCCTTGGACCGATCCTGAATGAATTTCATCACCTTTTCAGCCAGGGCAATTGCTTCCTCGGAATTATAGGGAATGCCGAGCTTAAAGAGCATATTGGCAAAACCCATCACGCCAAGCCCAATCTTTCTGCTGCCCTTGGTCATTTCCTCAATTTGCGGCAGTGGATACTTGTTCATGTCTATGACGTTATCCAAAAAGTGGACGGCAGAATCCACCACCCTTCCCAGCTTGGTATAATTAACGGTATATTGGCCGTCTACTTCCTCAAGCATGTTTTCCAGGTTGATGGATCCCAGGTTGCAGCTCTCATAGGGCAAAAGGGGCTGCTCACCGCAGGGGTTGGTGCTTTCAATCTCCCCAATCTCCTTCAGAACATTGTCCCGGTTTAAGCGATCCAGGAATATGATCCCCGGTTCCCCGTTTCTCCAGGCGCTTTCCACAATGAGGTCAAAAACCTTTCTTGCGCTCAAATGGGACACCGGCAGATTGGTCCTCGGATCGATCAAATCATAATCCAATCCCTTTTCAACGGCATCCATAAAGGCTTCGGTGATCCCGACGCTGATGTTAAAATTGGTGATATCCTGATTGTTTTTCTTGCATTCGATGAATTCCAGAATATCGGGATGATCCACGCGAAGAATACCCATATTGGCACCTCTTCGGGTACCACCTTGCTTTACGGCTTCGGTTGCGGCATTAAACACCTTCATAAAGCTTACGGGACCGCTGGCAACTCCTCCTGTGGATCGAACCGAGGCTCCTTTGGGCCTTAGCCTGGAGAAACTAAAGCCTGTACCTCCCCCGCTTTTGTGTATGAGTGCCGCATGCTTGACAGCATCAAAGATGCCTTCCATGCTGTCCGGAACGGGAAGCACAAAACAGGCTGAGAGCTGTCCCAAAGGCTTTCCTGCATTCATCAAGGTAGGGGAATTGGGCATAAAGTCCAGATTCGCCATCAGATCATAAAACTCTTGTTCCAGGGCTTCCAGATCGGCATTCGGATCATAAATGGCATCTCCCTTGGCGATATGTCTGGCAACCCGGCGGAACAATTCCTCTACCGTTTCAATGACGACTCCTTCCTCGGATTTTGTAAGATATCTCCTCTCCAATACCTTAAGGGCATTCTCCGTTAATTTCATTGATTTCTCCTCCTGAACATATATGTAGTATTGCCTATTGCTTTAATACACAATATATTGTATCACTGCAAATTTTGTGCGTCAAAATAATGAAAGGACAAATTTCCCAAGAAATATGTCCTTTCATCATTTTTTTCACTCTTTTTGGCGTAATCGTGGCTCTATTGCATTTTTTTGTCCAATCAAACCGAAGGAAATGGTGGAAGGTTTAGCTCTGGGTAATTCTGATCACAATCCTTCCCTCTTTCACAGGATCCTTAAGCTTCAACAAAATCCTATAGATGTGATCTCCCCATGATTGCAAAAGCCTGGAATCCTGTATCTCAATGCGCTCGTAGGATGCCGACAGAATATCATCGTCAAATTCCATGGTTACATGGCATGCATCCTGGGGAGGAAGGCTGATTTCACCGGAGCCGACGTAGGGTTCGCAGGGAGTCATCAGGGTGAGCAGAACGTCATCGCTTGCATCCTCCAGCTGAAAATCATCTATGACCTCTATTCTTGCCTTTGGACCCCGTATCATTCGACAGGTTCTTATCCAGCTTCTGATCCCGGCCTCCCCTGGATATGCGGAAGCGATGTCCAAGGAAACTTCCGCCATTTCATCATTGGAGGAGTATTTCACTTTAGCCGCTCTATAAGCCTCTCCGGCATGCTGCATAATCCCGTTTACGGTCGGCAGGTTGTGAAAAGCCGACTGCATTGTCCAGATATCATAGCGGTCCTTGCTAAAGGTCTTGGCTGTATAGGTTTCCACGCCCACATCAATAAACACCGGTTTCCCGTCGGAAAAAACGATAAAGTTGCCCACGTCATTGTGGTTATGGCTTTCGTTATTGTGCCCGCCCTTGGTGGCAAGATACAGGCCCTCTGCCGTTCCTTCCTTTTCCCTGGCAACCATTACCTGAATTCCATCCATCCAGACATCCCGCACATAGGGCAGGCCTCCCTGGAACTCGTCAAGCTCCTCAAAAATCTGCAGGGCGGGCAGCACCCTCAGAGGAGAAAAATGGGCAATTTGATCCAGGCTTTGCTCTCTCTCCCTTTGGTAGAATGCAGCTGCCAGTGAAGTTAAGTATTCGTCGCCGATCCTTCTACCAAAGCGATAGACCAGGAAGGGATCGATTTTCATCCTGGCTCCGCCGTCTGCAAAATTGATAAAGTAATCGTCATCGATGTATACGCGATAGATGTAACGGCCTATATTCTGTATCTTTGTTTCGTGATAGATATCAATTTCTCCCCCGGAGACATCATACAAAAGCTCCAGGCAGTCAAACAGAGAAGCCCCGGCACGGACCCAATAGCCCGGGCCTTCATCGCATCCTCCGTCATCATGATACATATCGAGGAAATGATCCAGGGTCGTCATGATCTTGGCCACTGCCTCCGTTCTCCGGCTCTCGTCTTCTTCCATCAGCAGGAAAGCAGCAAGGCAGTTGGAATTGATCCAGGGGTTCCAGTTGTTCACATGGTGATTCTCGTCTTTTATAATTCCCATCCACCAGAAATCATTACGCTTGAGATAGGGCTCAAAGATGCGCTTCCTCGTCTCCAGCCTGATGCGCTCTGCAATCCTTGTGCTGACGCGATCCAACCTGGACTTTATCAAGTAATAGGTCCATGCCAACAGGTTGGCTGTCTCGGAGGAAAAGAGATCGATGATGTGGTCCTCCACATCCGGCAGTTGTACAATATGGGCCGGTACCACCCAGGTGGATTCCTCACAGATGCACCAGATCCCATTGGCAATATCGTCCAGAAAACGGCTTTGATCTTCCACACATTCCGCCATCAGCAAATGGGCCAAAGCATGCCTCCTTAAAAAATACAGCCTCTCATAGCGGCTCCTGTTCCCGTTTCGCTGAAAATCCAGGAATCTGACCAAGGGAGTGGCAGGCCATTCAAAGCCCAGATATTTTTCTCCCTCGCGGATGAGTTTGTCTCGAACCTGTTCCGGCAGGCTCTCCCAGGCAGCCCTATCTTCTATCTTCGGATATGGTTTATAATCCTTCTGAGGTGTTAAAACGCTAGACAGCTTATCGTTTACATATCGCTCTTTGAGCATAAACACCCTCCCCCCATTCTATTTTTGAGTCAACGGGGACGGTTCTCGTTGACTCATTTTTCTGTGGATAACTCCCGATCCCTGTCATCCCTGCAACTGCGAAGACAAACTGCAAAATCTTCACTACAGTGAGTCAGTCGGGACGGTTCTTACTGACTCACTTTTCTGTGGATAACTTCCCAATCTCTATCATCCCAGCGACAGTGAAGGTAAACTACAAAATCTTTACTACAGTCAGGATAACAGGCAAGTATAGGTCTTCCTGGTCAGTGGGGTATCATCCCTGAGACTGCACAGATAAACCACAAAACCTTCACTACAGACAGGATGACGATCGATAGTTGTTCATTCAAATCAAGGCAGGTATGAAGAACAGTTGAACAGGCATCTCTTTAGAACTCCGCAGAGCGAACCGTCCTCGGGAATGGGATTACATCCCGGATATTGGACATGCCGGTCATATACATGATAGCCCTTTCAAATCCCAGCCCAAAGCCTGCATGCTTTGTTCCGCCGTACCTGCGAAGATCAAGATACCACCAGTAATCCTCCATGTGCATGCCCAGTTCCTTCATTCTCTTCTCAAGATAATCCAGCCTTTCTTCCCTCTGGCTGCCTCCGATAATCTCTCCTACTCCGGGAACCAAAAGGTCCATGGCGGCAACCGTTTTATTGTCATCATTCAATCTCATGTAAAAGGCTTTGATTTCCTTTGGATAATCCGTGACAAAAACGGGTTTCTTAAACACCTGCTCCGTCAGGTACCTCTCATGCTCCGTCTGGAGGTCCACACCCCATTCCACAGGGTATTGAAATTGATCCTTCTTCTTCTCCAGGATCTTGATGGCCTCGGTATAGGTCACACGGCCGAACTCAGAATTGACGATATTTTCCAGGCGATCGAGCAGGGTATTGTCAATGAAGTTATTGAAGAACTCCATCTCTTCCGGTGCCTTCTCCAGGACAAACCTGATAATGTACTTCATCATATCCTCGGCCAGGATCATATCATCCTCCAGATCCGCAAAGGCGATCTCCGGCTCAATCATCCAAAACTCGGCTGCATGCCTCGGCGTATTGGAATTCTCCGCCCTAAAGGTCGGTCCGAAGGTATAGACCTTTCGAAAAGCCATGCAATATGCTTCTGCCTCCAGTTGACCGCTGACAGTCAGATTGGTTTGCCGGCCGAAGAAATCCTTTGAAAAATCCACCGCTCCTTCTTCCGTTCTCGGCGGATTATCGATATCCAGGGTCGTGACCTGGAACATCTGGCCTGCTCCCTCGGCATCGCTGCCGGTTATGATCGGAGTATGGACATAGACAAAATCCCTCTCCTGGAAAAATTTGTGGATTGCATAGGCAAGTAAAGAGCGTACCCGGAAAACGGCAGAGAAGGTATTGGTCCTCGGCCTTAAGTGGGCAATCGTTCTTAAAAACTCCAGGGAATGCCTCTTTTTTTGGATGGGGTACTCGGGAGCGGACTCACCGGTAATCTCTATTTTGCTGGCTTTTACTTCAAAGGGCTGCTTGGCATTGGGCGTCTCAACCAGTGTTCCCTCGACGCTGATGGATGAGCCGACATTCAGCTTCGCAACCTCATTAAAGTTGGGCAAAATTCCGTCCTCGAATACGATCTGTAGATTCTTGAAAAAGGTACCGTCGTTCAATTCGATAAAGCCAAAGACCTTGGATGTGCGAACCGTTCTAACCCATCCGGAAACTCTCACTTCTTTATCGATATAATCCTTTGTTTCTCTGTAAAGATGCCTTATGGTCGTATCCAGCATCAATCATTCCTCCTTTTGTTCTATGTGTCCATCATAGTGTTACCGCCGCCGGTCATTCTAAACCTTTATACAAAATCACATTATACCACGTTTATGGACGGAATACCACGATCTATATGAATGTGGGCTCATTTTTTGGGATTGGCGGCCGATTTAAAAAAAAGTTGATAGTTTCTTCAACTATCAACTCTAAAAAGCACGCCTTTGAATCAAATTTCCTGCAGGCAGCAAATCCCGGCTTACCTCTGCACACGACCTGAGGCATCTCCGCCCATCAGGGTCTCCACCTCTTCAATGGAGACATGATTGGCATCCCCTTCTATGGTATGCTTGAGGGCGGATGCGGCTACAG
>Ga0134092_1002264_pt1 | contig 15019 bp, 12 predicted proteins | sample 3_6taG_FD_94454 | JGI IMG/M metagenome (GOLD analysis project Ga0134092, IMG submission 94454) | Switchgrass degrading microbial communities from high solid loading bioreactors in New Hampshire, USA - 3_6_20_6_A3 metaG | ecosystem: Engineered > Bioreactor > Semi-continuous > Anaerobic >... | reverse complement strand
TTAATCCCGGTTGGACGTTGAATTTGTGTTTGTTGCTATTTACTAATTCAACATTCAAACGGGATTTCCTTTTGGTTTGGTAAAATTTATGATAAAAATTTTGACTTTTTCAATGAGAACTAGGTAACATATCCGCTCATATTAAAGAATACGCCGTCGATGGGATAGTTCTCAATGACTTCGTTTAGAATTTCAATGGCATGCCGCTGCTGATACAGGCCGTTAATGCATGTGTGCACTTGACCGTTGTAGTTTATATGCTCTCCTTTTACGCTTTTATAAAGCCATTCAGGATGCTTTTCTGCGAGAGCTTCATTCACTTTGCTGAAATCAAATCTTGCGATGAAACGCATTCCTTCTTTTTTTACCCTTTTTATTACTTCTCCCACTAAATCATATCCTTGCTTTAGATTGGGGTTTAAAAAGTGAAACTCCAGTTTTGTAGGATAATTGGCAACAATGCCTCCTACATTAAATAATAGAACATTAGCAGAAAATTCTTTCAGGCTTTCTATATATGCATCCAGATCGAAATCCACATCGATTTCCCTGAGATTTGTTTGTACCATCCTCATTGGCTTTTCCAACCACCACTTGGCCATTTTCTCACACCCTTTTGCCGTTATATGGATCATTGTTATTTAAAAAGCTTTTTATAATGATTCCATATATTTATTCGTGATACATTTCCAAAATTCCTTCTTATTTACAATCTTTCAAGGTTTTTTCCCCGATGGTTTGGCATGATTCCATCTTCCCATTTCCGATATGAAAACTGTTTATTGACTTACCCCACGGGATTTTCTAAAATAAACATAAAGTTCTTGTCAATTTAGGAGGTTATTATGAAAGTAATAAAAGCTTTTGGTCCCAAAGATCTTCGTTTGGTTGAAGTTCCAGAGCCGGTTCCTGGTAACGGAGAGGTGTTGATTGCCGTAAGGGCGAGCGGAATTTGTGGTTCTGATAAGTGGTTTTGGAGAGTATCCGGTCCGGTTGATGCAGTTGCGGGTCACGAAGTAGCCGGAGAAGTAGTCAAACTTGGCCCCGGTGTAAAGAAATTGAAAATGGGGGATCGAGTTGCCGTCAACAATGTTGTGGGCTGTGGACACTGCCATGCCTGTCGTTCCGGAGAGTTCGTTCGCTGCCCCAACAGGCCCGGCAAAGATGTAAACAATGGCTTTAGCGAATACGTAGTCGCTCCTGAGCGCAACTGCCTCCTTTTGGACGATCGTATCGATTACGAAACAGGCTGTTTGATCTTCGACAATTGGGGAACCCCTTTTGGTGCGGTAAGCAGAGCTGATATTTCAGTCGGTCACGACGTACTGATTTTTGGCTGCGGACCTATAGGTTTGGCTGCAGTAGCATTGGCGAAGGAGCGCGGAGCTTATGTCATCGCTGTGGATCCCCAGCCCTATCGCCTGAATGCTGCCAGGCAGATCGGTGCAGACGAAATTTTAACCCCGGATGATGCGCTTCCTGATAAGGTCCGGCAAATCACATCCGGGCTTGGGGTGGACGTCGTTTTGGAATGCTCCGGTAAAGCTCCTGCATACCAACTGGGACTTGCTTCCCTGAAAATTGGCGGAACCCTTGTGTCAGTGGGAGAAGGGGCCTGTGTAGACTTTAGGCCCAGTGACTTTGTTATCAGGAATCATCTCAATATATTTGGCACCTGGTATTCCACCATGTATCAGGGCCGCATGGTTCAGAACCTCATCTTGGAAGGAAAAATCAAACCCAAGGCCTTCTTAACCCATCGAATCTCCTTAGAAGAAGTTCCGCATTTCTTCGGCAAGGTTTGTGATTTTGAAGATAACATTCTAAAAGCAGTGATAGTGATACCTGAAAAGTAAAAAAGCTATAGGAAACGGCTTTACAGCCGTTTCCTATAGCTTTTTATAGTTGAGCGCCAAGTTCCCTTGCCACATCCCTGATGTATTTCGCAGCAAGGGTATATTCCTCTTCTGACGGAAGGTGTTCAATCATCAAAGGAGTATCTCTGTCAATTTTTTGCAATTCCTTCAGATAGGTGAGATAATCAAAAGAACCCAGACCGGGACGTACTTCTTCCAAATGAACTGTTAATTTGCCTGTAAGCCGTATGTCCTTAGCATGGCAGCTGCGAATATAGGGTCCCAGTTTTTTGAAGCACTCCTTTAAAAACTCGGAATTATTAAAAAAACGATGGGGACTACATATCATATTAATAGGATCCAAATGTACTGCAAAACCAGGCCTGTCAATGGCATGGATCAATTTTAAATACGAATCTGCAGAGTCCGGAAATGCCCATGGCATAGGTTCCAGCGTATAGAAGGTCCTTGTGGGTTTCACTGCATCGATGATCGTACGGGTTGTTTCAACGACCATATCAAAGGTCTCCGGGGTTAAATTATCAGGATGAGGTCCATCCCATTGTTCTCCCCTTGATCCGGAGATGTTTACGCAACAGCGCGCACCAATCCTGTCAGCCAAATCCAATTGCTTTTGGCAATACTCTATCGCAGCTTTTCTTTCCTTCTCATCCCTGCTTAGAGGGTTGCTCCAAGCGCCGACTTCAGCAATAATGATATCCGCATTTTGGGCAGCTGAAGCATATGCCTTTATTTCCTCATCACCTGCATTGGAATCGACCGGACAATAAGCTGCCCGATATCCCAAATCAAGAATGCATTTCACCCATTCATCCGGCGTTTGAAATTTTTTAAAAACCGGGCCACCTAATCTCATTTTCATCCCCTACTTTCCGTTTTCTAAAGCCTTTAGCGTGCAAGCTTTAAAATATTCAGCACATCCTGTTTTGTTAATTTGACGAAATTTCCAACGGTATCCCCGTTTGTCATTTTACATTTGGAGGCCATTTCCTCCAACCTGTCATCCGGAATACTCAGTTCCCTTAAAGTGGTTGGCAATCCGATGCTCTTGAAAAAGTCCTTTAAACGGCGAATCCCTTCCAAAGCGGTTCTCTCGGGATTATAAAAATCCGGCTCCACATTCCATACCCTGACTGCAAATTGGACAAAGCGTGATATGTCGTGCTTATATACATATTGCATCCAAGCCGGGAAAACAACCGCAAGACCGGCTCCGTGGGCAACATCATATAAGCCGCTGAGTTCATGTTCAATTTGATGGGAAGCCCAATCGCCGATTCTCCCAGTCCCTACCAAATCATTATGGGCTAATGTGCTTGCCCACATGATTTGGGCCCTGGCATCGTAATTGGTGGGTTCTTCCAGTACAATCGGGACATTTTTTATTATGGTCTGAAGAGTTGCTTCACAAAGCCTGTCTGTGTAATCCACGTTGGGAACATTGGTAAAATAACGCTCCATTACATGAGCCATGATATCTGCAGCTCCGCATGCGGTTTGATAAGGCGGAAGAGTATAGGTGAGCTCCGGGTTCATGATCGCAAAAACTGGCTGATTCAGCTCTGTACCGCATCCGCGTTTGTACCATCCGTCTTCATTTGTAATGACCGAGCTTTTGCTGGCTTCGCTTCCTGCTGCAGGGATTGTCAGTACAACGCCTACCGGTATGCGCTCTTTCGGAACAGCCTTTCCGATATAAAAATCCCATACATCTCCATCATAAGGAACGCCTAGAGCAATGGCCTTGGCTGAATCGATGACACTGCCGCCCCCCACCGCTAAAATAAAATCAATCTTGTTTTCGCGGCAAATCCTTATGCCTTCCTTCACCAGGCTTAATCTCGGGTTGGGCTGTACTCCTCCCAGTTCAACATATTCGATCCCTGCGCTTCTTAGCGATCGGACTATTTTGTCATACAAGCCGGTCCTTTTAATGCTGCCGCCACCATAGTGAAACAGGATTCGTTTGCTGTATTTACTCGTTTCCTCTCCTACTCTCTCCTCAGTTCCTTTACCGAAAATTATTCTTGTAGGGCTTAAGAATTCAAAATTTACCAATCCAATCACTCCTTTTCCGTTCTTTTAATGAAACTGTGGCAATATATCTGCATGGGCTTTCAGCATCCTGTCAAGGGCAAGTAGGGCTGCTTTCTTATCAACAACAGCCGGGTCAAGTTCAATGGCTCTTTCGGCGATGCGCCTGTCCCCTGTAACGGCTGCATCTGCCGCCAGTTCATGAACATCGGATATCTGCCTGCAAAGCTTTGCAACCTTTTGGGGTAATGCAGGCACTTCCTGACCCTTTAGAATACCTTGATGAGCACAGGCAGGCACCTCCACAATTCTGCCATTGGGCAATTCTTTTATATATCCGTCATTCGGTATATTTACCGCATCGAAGGCTTGTTCCTTTTTGTAATACAGGGCCGCAGCAACATCAACAGGATGCTCCCAGCTGCCATGCTCAAGCAATCCTTCCCATGTAGCCCTTCCCCGGGCGATTTCCCGCAACTCGTTTATACGATTTTCCCTTTCTTTGATATCACCATGAAAAGGCGGGGCCTGGGCATAGTGTATGTCCGGGTCCAATGGAAGGTATTCACCATGGTGGTCCACATGGCCGGCAATGATACCTCCGTATTCATAAAACCAACGCTTCATAATTCTCATTTCACGATCGGTACCCATTAAAACCTTGGACCGAACCAATGGAAACAGATCTTCTCCTGTCTTCTTATCCTGAATTTCCAGTAGCCAGGCAAAGTGGTTGAGGCCTGCTGTTACTACATTTATATCATGGGGGCTTTTGCCCACTAAATTGGCAAACCACTCATAGCCGTTTACCCCCCGCCAGGCTATATTGCAGAAGCCTATTGCCCGAATCGAAGAATATTTGTTCACTGCCGTTACAACTCTGGGTAGTGGATTGGTTACAATAAGAAGAAGGGCATTTGGACACAGCTTTTCCATTTTCTTTGCAATATCCATCAACAGGGTAATGGATCGGAAAGAGTACATCAGGCCGCCTACTCCTCCGTTTTCACGGGCCTGGTCCGGAATATGAAGTTCTTTGAGGATCTCATAATCCATCATCCATCGTTTAAAGCCCTGAACAGCAGCAGAAACAATAACGAAGTCTGCCCCGGCCAAAGCAGCGGTATAGTCGTCGGTTACATTGAAATGAATATCGACGCCCGCATCGGCTGCCATTCTCCTTCCTACACCGGCCATTGCCTCGGCAGCATCCAAATTCAAATCCACTAAAGACAACTCTAAGCCTGAGAGCCGATGTTTTAGAATTGCATCAGCTAAAACCGTGGGAGCAAAAACATAACTACCCCCGCCAATCAATACCATCTTCATCTTTATTCCTCCGAAATTTTAACAAAGTCCAGATCTAATACCTGTTTCTTCCGATTAATTCTTCCAGTGATTTTTTGGGCTTGGATTGCGGCTTTTCATCTGCATAACCAGTTGTAACCAGTATAGGTACTTCCATAAAATCCGGAATGCCCAGAATCTTCTTTACCGTCTCTCTTTCGAACCAACCTATCCAGCAAGTGCTTAAGCCCTCGCTTACTGCCGCCAAAACCATATGGTCCACTGCAATTGCTGTATCAAAGGACCTGCCCGGTTCACAGCAGGCCACCACTATCAATGGCACATCTTTAATAAAATCCTGATGGCATGCCTTTTCCGCTATTTGTTTGCGTATTTCCTCATCGTCTACAAAGATAAAACGATAGGGTTGCTTATTGTTACCCGACGGGGCAAGACTTAGGGCTTCGTATAAAGTTTTCATTTTTGTCTCAGGCACCGGATCTTTTTTGTACCTTCTAACCGCATGTCTGTTCCTTATCACTTCTATAAAATCCATTTAGCTCCCTCCCTGTACTCATCTTTACAGGCTCTTTAACAGGTCACGGATGAATTGTATATAGGAAGGAAGGGCAATTTCAGGATCTTCGATCTCGGGATGCCATTTCTTTTCCCATTCCAGGGAAAGCCATCCATCATATCCATTCTTCTTCAAAATTTCAACACATTCCTTTACAGGCAGATCTCCTTTGCCAACCAGGCAAAGCTTCTCATTTGGCCATGGACCAATGGAATCCTTTATGTGGGTATGTTTGATGTATTGGCCCAATTTTGAGTAGGTTTCTTCCATTGATTCTCCTGAAGCTTTATAGGGATGATGAATATCCCATAATATGCCGACGTTTTTCCTGTCCAGAAGCTGAAAAATCTCCAGCAGATCATCCGATGCCGTGAAATCCCCATGGGTTTCTAAAAGAACCGTAACGCCTTTCCCTTCAGCATACTGGCCCAGTTCATCAAGGCCTCTGGCTATCTGTTTCATAATCTCTTTTTTCTCGCTTCCCTTGGGAACGGAATTTCCAAAAACCCTTATGTAGGGGACCTGTAATTTTTCAGCAAGATCGATGGTTTCTTTCCCTTCCTTTATATTTTTGTCAAACTCCTCTTTGCTATGAAAAACACAAGAAGTATCCAGGCAGCAAATTGTCAGACCTTTTTCGCTTAACATTCTTTTTGTCTTCTCAATATTCTCAGGCAAAAAAGGCTCCGCCTTTGAAAGAACCATTTCGCCCTCTATTCCCCTTATCTCCAGTCCATCATATCCCATTCTTTGGGCCTCATTTACAATTCTATCCCAGCTCCAATCGGGACATGAAAGCGTGGTAAAGGATATCTTCATATGCCTCTCCTCCTCTGATGGTGTATTCTTGCTTCTATTTCATATAGTAATTCTACAATACCGGTATGAATTCCTTTATATTTTTAAAAATACTTCTTTTTCCAATTGCTTAAAAACAAATTACGCATTCATTTTCAAAACATATTCCGCCATTTTTTGTCCTAACATTCTGCAGGCCTTTAATTCCTCTTCGTTAGGCTCTCCTATGGCAACTGCTCCATAATGGGCTGTTACCCCCGGGGCAGAATAAGCCGGGAGGCCAAATACCAGGTAACCATAATTCATAAGCATGTTCAAAATAGATAAAAGAGCCATTTCATTGCCTCCGCCCAAACCGCCGGAGCTGGTAAAGGCAGCTCCAATATGCCCGTCCACTCTTCCCCAGGCAGCACCCGTATTTTCATCAAAGAATTTCTTAATTTTCCAAGACATCAAGCCACAATGGGTGGGAGAACCCACTATCAAACCCTCTGAATCCAGAATATCCTCTGCCCTGGCTTCATCAATATGCTTTAAAACTGCCAGAATTCCTTCCATCTGCCTTACCCCTTCCAAAACGGCTTCTGCCATTTTCCTGGTATGTCCGGATTTGGTGTCGTATATAATCGTTATTCTTTTCATAACCAAACCAACTCCTTCTAGCAATCATTCTTTACATTTCGCTGTTTCATTAACCAAAAGCTAAATACAAATACCGCGGAAAAAGCCAGCAAGGACCCATATAAGAAAACAGACTGTATGCCAAACCGCTCGCTCAGGAAGCCACCAAAAAAACTTCCGATAATCCTGGATATGCCTACGCCGAATAAAGTATTGATGGTTTGTCCAATCGCCTTCAGCTCTTTGGGAACGGTCTCGTTAATATATGTGGCCATTGAATACTGCAGGACTATAAAATTGATGCCGTGGAGCAACTGGCTCATTAAGGCAAAGTAGGGATCCGTAGTTTTGTAAAGAATGAACCAGCGCAAACCCATCGCCAAGGCGCTGCCCAGCAGCGTATATTCCGTTCCCAGCTTTTTCAATATCCTGTCTGCAAAGATTAAAAAGGGGACTTCACTGATTGCCGACAGAAACATTGCCCAACCTAATAAAGAGTTATTTGCACCCATCTGCTTGAGATATAGGGAATAAAAAGAATAATAAAAACCCAGTGTGATCTGAAGTACCATGCCAAATGCCATCAGCACGACGAGTTTTTTGTTTTTAAACAGCCTCCTTGCAGGGACTTTTTGTTCTTTTGTTTGATGGCCTCGGACGGTTGGAAGGCGATAGGTTACCAAAAAAGCGGCAATAGCTATACAGAAGTATAAGAAAAAAATACCATTGATGCTACTTTTGGCATATGCACCGGCTATGACGGCCATGAGGGCATATCCCAAAGTCCCTGCCATTCGAATGGGGCCAAACTTCCAGCTGCTTCTATCCAATGATTCCAGGGTGATCGTATCGCTGATTGGACTTATGGAAGTTTGAAAAAAAGTGAAGGCCGCCATTATGAACAATAGATAGTAGTAGTTTTCTGAAAGGCGATGCATGAGCACCGTAACAGCACTTCCGAAAATCAATATTTTTAAAATATCGTTTTTGGACCTCGCTCGATCGCCAAGGGTCCCCCAAACCGGCTGGGCCAGGATTGAAACAAAGGGACCGACAGCCAGCAAGGACCCTATTGCAATCTGACCATAGCCAATACTGTCAAGGTATACGGGAATGAAGGTCCCATAAACTGCATTGGTCATATATATCAAGGCATATAACACAAGAAAATGGAAAGGATATTCTCTTAAGTTTTTTCTGAAAAGCAAGTTCCCTTCTCCTCATCTTTTTTATAAGCGAAATGCTTCATTTTCCAAAAAGAAAAGGAATGGCAGAATATGATCTGTATTCCTTTTCTTATATGCTGATTGAAATTTAGTAGATATCGACAACCTTGCCGTCATGGCCGAGCAATAACACAACTGAATTGCCCACTCTAAATGCATTGGGATTGGCGTTTATCTTGTCGAATTTCATATGTTCGCTGAACTCGTAAGTTTTTCCGTTGCTGAGGGTAATGGACTGAGGTGACAGTTTGCTGGGTAAAATGCTTTTTATTGTACCGCCGACCCTGTTATTCAAAACCAGTATATATTTGACTTCACCCCAAACATCTGATATCTGGTAAACAACATCCATATTTTCAATTACATATGAACTAATCAATTCGCTGTTCTTAATTACAGGAACTTCGCTGCTAAAGGTAATGTCGCCCAATTTCTGTTTTTCCGGAACATAATTGATGGCCACTTCAGGTTTGCTGAAAACCGGATCGATGATTACAGCGTATTCATAGCCGGTTTGATATGGATTATGGGCCAGAACAATTGAGGTTCCTATTTGAAGTTTATCTATTATCTCGCTATAGGGTTTGGCTTCTCCGTTATAGTAATACTGGATTCCCTGGGGAAGCACCAGGCTTTTTTCTTTTCCGTCCGATTTAAAATAGACTCTTGAATTGAGCACCCGGTCGACGGAAATCTCGTTGACCGTGTTCAATACATCACCAACTTTGACGATTGTATTGCCGTCGATTACCAATTTATACTTTTTCCCAATTTCAAGTTCAATGCCATCCAGTACATAATATACTCCGCCGCTGGTTTTCACCTGTGAATCCATCAAAGTAGAGTCAATTTTCCCATTTGAAAGGATGATTTGTTCAACATAAGGACCGGATTTATACGCCATCGGGAAAATATCGATGATTTTCCCATCATAGCCGATCACAGCGGATATTTTGTCTTCCATTTTTAATGTATTGAGTGAAAGGTTGATTTTATTCATATTCGCAAATTCGCTCAGTTCATAATTCTGATTGTCAATCTGAATCATTTGCGGTGATAATTTGTTAGGGAGGACACCGGTCAGTTCACCTTCAATCCTTTCATTCAATGCAAGAACATATTTATGCCTTCCCCATATATCCGTTACCTCGTAAACTACATCGTTCTCTTCCAGTTTACCGGCATCTATGATATCTCCGTCTTTAATAATAGGGGCAGTAACGGAACCTAATTCGAGTCTGATTTGATTCGGATCTTTGATGATTTTAGGTGCACTGTATACGGGGTCAAGAATATAAGCATACTCATATTTTGAACCGTCATAATTGCGCTCAAATATGATGGTGCTGTTCATCTTCAGGATATTTTTGAGGGCTGAATATTCTACTTTTTCATTGTTATAGATGTATGTAGTGTTATAGGGTAAGACCATACTTTTTAATTGATTCCCGGAATAATAGGACAAAGTATTTCCCAAATAATTCTGAACCGTGACTGAGTCGATGCTGTCAATTTTCTCATAGACCTTGGCGATCAAATCATTATATATTGCTACTTTATATTTGCTTCCAAGTTCTATTTTTGATCTCTTGTCTGCAACCGACAAGATGCCGATATTGGTTGAAACCTCATCGTCGCCCAGTACAGGGGAAATGCTTTTATCGGCAAAAACGATGCATTCAGTGGTAATTTCCCTAAGATAATTTTCCATTGAATTGAGATAAGCAGGATCGTTTTGCTTTATCCGTGTCATCCACAGCCGTTCGATGATGACAGCAGCATCCCATCCTGTAAGAGCTGTTGAACTGGAAAGATTCAAGCCCTTTGTCAAGCCCAATTGAGCCGCTTTGTCAATGTAATTCCATGGCTCGCTGCCGGATAGATTGGTATAACCGAGAGACCTGACCGCAAGCTTGCAGGCTTCTGCAAAACTAATGCTCTCCAAAGGGCCTAACTCACCGCTTTTGCTCTTTTGTAAAATGTTCTTCTTCACAGCAGCATTAATATAGCCGGCTGACCATCTATTAGGGCTGACATCTGTGAAAGAGCTTGTGCCTTTGCTTTCTTCAGCCAGCTTTTCAAGGCCGGAGATCATGACTATGGCTTTAATGTATTGTTCTCTGGATATCTTATAATCTTTTCCAAAAATGAGGTCTTCATCGCCATGCATGATTCCTAAGGCTTTGATTCGATTCACGCTATCAATAAAAAATGCATCATTACCGGTATCAGTATAGGCGGTAAATGCACCGATTGATATTGACAATAATGCAACTATAATAAATACAATGAAAGCTTTTTTAATCATCATTCTTCCTCCCCTGAATTGTACTGTGATGGTACTTATAAAAAACAGTTTTCCCTCCTTTGCTTTCACTTGAACTATGCAAAATGTTTTGGAAAATTTTTAGCATATTATGGAATGAAAACCTAAATATACTTACAATTTTAAATATACCATATATCAATGCTATACACAATACCATATCCACAACAACGGGAATTATAAATTTCACTGAAAAAGAGAATAATAATTGCAAGTGAAGGAGTTGATAATATGGCAAAAAATAAATTCAAAGAACGCTTTATAAAGAAGCCCATCGAAGAACATACAACGGCAGCATGGGCCAATATCAAAAAGGAAAAACCCATATCCAATGTGTCCATTCCTGATGAGATTGAAGTGAGAAATGCCAAAGAATGGGTAGACACCAACGAAAAATAAAAAATGAGCTCTCCAAGGGGAGAGCTCATTTTTTTAGTACTGCTGGGCTGCAAGTCGTTTATAGATCTCATACCTCTCTCTTGCATTTTTCTCAGCCTCGCTGAACAATTCTTCGGCAATTTCAGGAAAAACGTTCATCAAGGATGAATATCGAATCTCACTGAGGATAAAATCCCTAAAGGATTCCGTAGGTTCTTTGGAATCTAATATAAAGGGATTTTTCCCCTGGGCTTTGAGCATGGGATTATACCTGTACAGATGCCAGTAACCGGATTCAACGGCTCTTTTCTCCTGGAGCATGCTCGTCCCCATACCGGTTTTTATTCCATGATTAATGCAAGGTGAATAGGCTATAATCAGAGACGGCCCATTGTAGCTTTCGGCTTCCGTTATGGCGCGAATGGCTTGATTCATATTGGCACCCATGGCAATCTGGGCTACATATACATAACCATAGCTCATGGCCATAAGGCCTAAATCCTTTTTACGGACCTTCTTCCCTCTTGCTGCAAATTTAGCAACAGCCGCTGTAGGGGTAGCTTTTGATGACTGACCGCCGGTGTTGGAATACACTTCCGTATCCAGAACCAAAACGTTCACGTCGGCTCCGGAAGCCAGTACATGGTCTAAGCCACCGAAACCAATATCATAAGCCCAACCGTCTCCACCGATAATCCACTGGGATTGCTTCACCAGATAATCCTTGTTTTCAGCGATTTCTTTGAGTAGGCCGTTGTTTGAATAATCCACCTTCTCAAGGGCCCTTTTTACTTTGTCGGCAGCTTTTAATGAACCCTCTCCGTTCTCAAAATTATCCAGCCATTCCTTAAATGCATCCTTCAGTTCATCGTCGATTGAGCTGTTAAGCAATTCCCTCATGAGCTCCGCTATTCTTTCCCGCTTTTGCTTAGAGCCCAAATACATTCCGTAACCAAATTCTGCATTGTTCTCAAACAGTGAATTGGCCCAAGCAGGTCCTCTGCCCTGTGCATTGGTTGTATAAGGAACGGATGGGGCACTGAGCCCATAAATGGATGAACATCCGGTGGCATTGGCAATCATCATTCTTTCTCCGAATAATTGAGTGAGGAGCTTTATATAGGGTGTTTCACCGCAGCCGGGACAAGCTCCGTGGAATTCAAATAGGGGCCTGACAAATTGGCTGCCCTTCAGTGTCTTGCGATCCATGAGGTCTTCCTTCGGAGTAATGGTGATTGCATATTCATAGTTTTCTGATTCATTTTCAATCTCCTGTTCGGCCGGCTTCATAATAAGGGCCTTTCCGGGAGCAGGACAAACATCGGCACAATTTCCACAGCCGGTGCAATCCAAGGGGCTGACCTGAATTCGATAATACAATCCCTGCAAATCCCTGCCGACTGCTTTTTTCGTTTTAAAAGTGTCAGGTGCTTTATTTTTCTCTTCTTCATTCAAAAGATACGGCCGGATAACAGCATGGGGACAAACCAAAGAGCACTGGTTGCACTGGATGCATTTGTCAATCTGCCATTCCGGTATTTTTATAGCAATACCTCTTTTCTCGTAAGCAGTGGTTCCCAGTGGAAACCTCCCATCCGGCATATCCATGAAAGCGCTGACAGGGAGCTCGTCCCCCTCATTTCTCGCCATTGGCCTGAGTATTCTCTTTATAAAATCCGGTTCATCTTTCTCAGGCAAATTCTCATCTTCAGCATTGGCCCAGGAAGCAGGAACCTGAACTTTGACCAATGAGCCTACTCCTCTGTCAATCGCAGCTTTGTTCATTTCTACAATATTTTGTCCTTTTCTTCCGTAGACATCTTCAACGGACTTCTTTAAATATGAAATAGCATCTTCGACAGGAATAACCTTTGCCAGCTTGAAGAAAGCCGCCTGCATAACCATATTGATTCTTCCGCCGAGGCCTACCTCGGAAGCGATCTTCACGGCATCGATGATATAGAAATTAACCTTTTTTAATGCTATTGTTCTTTTTAATGATGCAGGCAGTTTTTCATCTAGCTCTTCCGCTTTCCAGGGACAATTCAATACAAATACGCCGTTTTCCTTTATGCCCTTTAGTACATCATAGTGGTATATAAAGGATTTATTGTGACAAGCAATGTAATCGGCGTCATATACCAGATAAGTTGATTTTATCGGCTTATGACCAAATCTCAAGTGGGAGATGGTCGTCCCGCCAGATTTCTTGCTGTCGTATGAAAAATATGCCTGGACATACATATCCGTATTGTCGCCGATGATTTTGACAGCGGATTTATTGGCACCAACGGTTCCGTCGGATCCCAGTCCCCAGAACTTGCAACTAATCGTTCCTTCAGGAACGGTATCTATCATTTCTTCCTCCGGCAGTGAAGTATATGTTACATCATCATTGATTCCAATGGTAAAATGATTCTTTGGATTGTCCTGACTCAAATTCTTAAAAACCGCAAGGATCTGTGAGGGCCTTGTATCTTTCGATCCAAGCCCATAGCGCCCCCCAACGATAACCGGTTTGACATCATAGTCATAGAAAAGATGAACAACGTCCAGATATAAGGGTTCTCCCAATGAACCAGGTTCTTTGGTTCTGTCCAAAACAGCGATCTTTTTCACCGTCTTCGGAAGTACTCTGAAAAAATGACTTGCAGAAAAAGGCCTGTATAAATGAACCTTGATAAGGCCAACTTTTTCCCCCTGTTTTAGAAGATAATCAATGGTTTCTTCAATTGTTTCACAAACCGATCCCATTGCGACGATAACCCGTTCAGCATCCGGTGCACCGTAATAATCAAAGGGACGGTATTGTCGGCCGGTGATTTTATACAGCTCATTCATGTAATATTCTACTATACCCGGCACCGCTTCATAGTATTTATTAGCGGCTTCTCTGCCCTGGAAGTAAATATCCGGGTTTTGTGCAGATCCCTTGGCCACAGGATGTTCCGGATTTAAGGTCCTGCTTTTATATTCATTTAATGCATCATAATCGATTAGCTTGGCAACATCGTCATAATCAATGACTTCTATTTTTTGGTATTCATGAGACGTCCGAAAACCATCAAAGAAGTGCAAGAAGGGGATTCTGGATTTAATCGCTGATAAATGGGCGATACAAGCCATATCCATAACTTCCTGAACACTTGACGATGCAATGAGGGCAAAGCCGGTCTGTCTGCAAGCCATTACGTCCTGGTGATCTCCAAAAATGGAAAGGGCATGGGCTGCTACGGCTCTCGCGCTTACATGAAATACAGCCGGCAATAATTCTCCGGCAAGCTTGTACATGGTGGGGATCATGAGGAGCAATCCCTGGGATGCAGTATAGGTTGTAGTTAGAGCTCCCGCTTGCAGCGAGCCATGCAGCACACCGGCAGCACCGGCTTCTGATTGAAGCTCCACCACTTTCACAGGCTGTCCGAATATGTTCTTTTTCCCGTGGGCACTCCATTCATCCACCCCTTCAGCCATTGGAGAAGACGGGGTAATAGGGTATATTGCCGCTACTTCTGTAAAAGCATAGGACATATAGGCTGCAGCTTCATTGCCATCCATCGTTTTCATTACTTTCGCCACTTTTCATCCTCCTTACCGTAATATTTTTAGCTCTGGTCTTCCTTATTATTTGAAATTTAATGAGAATCATACCTATACAGCGATATGCTATTACAAGTGAATGATTGAAAGCATGAGAGAATTCTTTAATGGATAAACAGATTGAAATGAGTCTTCCTGCTTTTTACGTCACTATGTTTCAACTGCTTGAAGGAACCGATTAAGTCTATATAATGGTGTAAAAATGAGTTGAGCCATAACTCATACCTCGGTTAAAATATAAGCACCACCAAATATCAAACCGAGGAGGATGAACCATGGCTCAGTTTAATATTAC
>Ga0134092_1002263_pt1 | contig 15022 bp, 12 predicted proteins | sample 3_6taG_FD_94454 | JGI IMG/M metagenome (GOLD analysis project Ga0134092, IMG submission 94454) | Switchgrass degrading microbial communities from high solid loading bioreactors in New Hampshire, USA - 3_6_20_6_A3 metaG | ecosystem: Engineered > Bioreactor > Semi-continuous > Anaerobic >... | reverse complement strand
GACGAATCAGTTCCAGCACTGCCAAAAAACACGTGATCAAATCGATTTTGGTGTCAACGTTGGCAAACACCCGTTTGAACGATACCTGCCGCTCCCGCAACACCAAGGCTTCAATTTCTTCCATCCGTTGCTTAATGGCAATCTGCGGCTTAGGAATGGCGGATTTAAGGAGTTTAACTTCCAAACTCTCCAACACCACCCGAAACGCATCCATTAAATCCCATACGGTCAGATTTTTTAAACTGTCATCCTGAACAGCATAGGTTTGATCCGGAAATTCTCCGGCAGTACGAAAATAAATCTTCAACTGTTCCTGTTCAATATCTTGGAGACTTCGGGCAGCTTCTTTAATCCTCTTGTATTCGATTAATTTGCAAACCAGCTCCCAACGGGGATCTTCATCCATATCCGTCTCAGCATCGTTCTCTCCGGATTGATTCAACTCCGGTAGCAGCATTTTAGCTTTAATCTGCATCAAAGTTGCTGCCATCACCAAAAATTCACCGGCAACCTCCAGATTGAGCTGTTGAATGGTTGACAAATATTCCAAATATTTTTCGGTGATTATCGCGATGGGGATATTATATATATCAATTTCATCTTTTTCGATCAAATGCAACAATAAATCGAGCGGGCCTTGAAAAATATCGAGTTTTACCTGATAATCCATAGATTTACCTCGTATCAGCCTGTTCAAATCTTATGTATCATTAGTGTTTGTTATCAGCCAACTGTAAAATCGTTAACTCCGGAGCTTGGCCTTCCCGAGGCGGATCATGATGATGGCGAATCAATTCCACGACTGAATCCTCAATCCCCAGAACTTTTGCCATATACGATCCCCGCAACGGATGTACCCGATCGACATATAAACCGTAACGAACATTCCACCAACCGGACCGATAAGAACGACCACATTTATCCCTCAAGGCAGGAAAAACCCGCCGCACAAAACCAGCTACCACCCGGTTAACCCCATTCATCTCACCGTCGACTTTTCCAATGTCATGGAGCAAAGCTGCCTGAACCAAGGTGGTAAGATCAATTTCACGCTGATCGCCCACTTCCGCAATAACCGCATGAGCCACGGTCACTGAATGCTTTTGGTCGACTCGACTCATTTGGAAAAATAGAAATTTGCCGGTTTCATTTAAATAAGCATCGATTAACTCTCGATCCGCTGGCGTCAATTTTGCCCGAAATTGACCAAAAAAACGCTTAACAGCTCCCACAAACAGCCCGCCTTTTATTTCATTGAAATTCAAACATTAATATTTTATCACATCCCAGCCAGACTGCCTACTCAAAAGAAGGCCGGAAATAACCGGCCCATCCGCTACCGGAAACAGCTGCTGCCGATAAACTCTCTTAAAATAGAGTTCAAAGGCACTTCACTATCATCCATAGGCAGGAAATAACTTAAAAACTTCAACAACCGCTTGGCTTCACTGTATTCCGGCATATCCGGTGTAATTTGCTGAAGCAGCGGTTCGGCATAATTTTTTAACACGGCCAACTCATAGATTAGAGCGGAATTAAACATCACATCTGCTTCTTCCTGGTACGGAAAGATATATTTTTCTTCCCCACGACGGACCAGTGGCCACAGACCAATCGTTTTCACTGCATCATGACCGCGGAACTGATTATCCCTTACAATCCTGCGGATAATCCGGTTGTCCGTCGTCGGAATTCGGTTATGATCATCCAAGTTTAACTGGGTTAACGCACTGATATATATTTTAAATTTATTATCTTTAGGGATATTGGACGTCAACCGATCGTTCAAACCATGAATACCTTCGATAATAATCGGCTGATCTTGAGCGATCTGAACGGCATAACCCCGTTCCTCCCGACAGCCTTTTTGAAAATTATAAACAGGAATATGGACCGGTCTCCCCTGAAGCAACTCCGTTAAATGTTGGTTAAAAAGCTCAACGTCGATAGCCTCCAGACATTCATAATCCGGTAAGCCATCTTCTCCGATAGGCGTATGATCCCGGTCAACAAAATAATCATCAATGGAGATGGAAATGGGTTTTAACCCATTGACCCGCAGTTGAACGGCCAACCGTTGGGCAAAGGTCGTCTTTCCCGACGAAGATGGCCCGGCTATCAGAATGATCCGGCTACGCTCCCGTTCGGCAGATACCATATCGGCAATCTGGGCGATCTTTTTCTCATGAAAGGCTTCAGCAATCCGAATCAATTGCCCGCCTTTTCCGGAAGCAACCATCTCATTTAAGGCGCCCACATCATCAACTTCGAGAATTTTACCCCATTTTTCAAACTCATAAAAGATCCGGGCGAGTTTCCTTTGCTCCTTAAAGGGTGGAATGGCTTCCGGATGTTCTTTGGATGGATATCGTAAAATGAAACCTGGCAGATAGTAACGTAATTCAAAATGGCTCAAATAACCGGTAGACGGTACCATATACCCATAGAAATAATCAGTATAATCGCCACAATGATATAAGTGAATTTCCGGCGATTTTTTATAACGAAGTAACCGCACTTTATCAGCTAACCCTTTTTTCTCAAATAATTGGGCAGCTTCTTCCAATGAAACGGTCTCCTTGATAATCGGTTCATCCGCTGCAATTATTGCCCGCATCCGTTCCTCGATTCGGTTTAAGTCCTTTTCTGTAAAGGGTTCTCCGTTATGAATGTCAATCTCGCCATATATTCCCTTACTCAGAGAATGTTCCAAGCGTACACGGCAATCAGGAAAAACTTCTGCCGCCGCCCGTACCAAAACCAGACATAAACTGCGCGAATAAACCCGAATCCCGTCTTCGTCGGAAAGATCGATCAAAGTCAATTTACCTCCGCGTTCCGGAACATAGCGCAAATCATGAAATTCATAATCCAGTTTCGCGGCAACAATCGGAGAAGTCCGACCCCTTTGAAATTCTGCGGCAATTTCTTGTAGTGATATTCCTTTCGGGTAAGTTCGCCCGCCGATACCAGGTAATTCGAATTGCAACTGTTCGATCATTTGAGTCATATGAACCCCCATGCCAACATGTTTTACTTTTTATTATTCGTAAAAGAACAGCCTCTTACCTTCTAAAAATAAAAAAAGACTCCCACGCAAACTTACCATACCGTAAATAGATAAGCATCAAACGTTAAGAGTCAAATAACAATTTCAATGTTTGGATTCTAAGTTTCGATAATACATCACATATTGTTCAGGACTTTAGCCCTATTCCAAAATAGTACTTATGATGGGTAGTCAATTGATCCATCCGATGGTATTCTGATCATAAGAAAATTTGGTAATCTTTCCAATTACCCTTTTTTATCATTATTCATCACCAGACCCTTTCGATAAGCATATATCGCCACTTGAGTCCGATCTTCCAAAGCCATTTTCCGGAGAATATTGCTTACGTGATTTTTAACCGTTTTTTCGCTGATAAACAATTGTTCGGCTATTTCCCGGTTAGATTCACCGCAGGCAATGTAATTCACAATCTCTAACTCCCGCTGAGTCAATCCCAATTCTTCTGGCATCGCCCCCGGACAATAAGTATCCATAAACTGACGGAATTCTGCAAGCAACCTGGAGAGCAGACATGGCTGAATATAGGCCTCACCTTTGGCAATAAACCGAATGGCCTCGATCAATGTATCCGGTTCAATATCTTTTAAAACATATCCCAAAGCACCGGCTTTGATAATTTTATAAACATTCGTCTGATCCGTCTCTATAGTCAAAGCCAAAATATTGATCTTCGGAAATTCCTTTTTAATCTCCCCAGTAAGTTCTATCCCGTTTTTTCCCGGTAAATTAATATCCATTAACACCACATTGGGTTTGAGTTCACGAACTTTATCAAGAACTTCATCACCATGCCGTGCTTCGCCGACGACCTGCAAGTCCTTTTCTAAGCTGAAAATTTGCTTGAGTCCTTCTCGTGTCAACGGATGATCATCGACTATCATGATTCGAATCGTCATGCAAACACCTCTACCTCTGCCAATTATAACACCGCCTGCTCCCGGGGAATCACTGCCTTAATCCGGGTTCCGTAACCGGGGACAGAATCAATTTTCAAATCACCGTTTAGCAGTTCAATCCGCTCTTTCATACTTAACAATCCAAAACTTTCTTTCCCGGCGGCCTCAGCCAATACTTTTTCCACATCAAATCCTATTCCATTATCGGAAACTGTAACATTAATGTCATCCCCTGTAATATTAATAGATACAGCAATCCGCGTGGCCTGAGAATGTTTCTTGGCGTTGTTCAAACTTTCCTGAATTAAGCGGAACAATGCAACCTCATAGGGACTTTTAAGACGTAGTTCGTCGCCGCATACTTCAAGAAAGACTTCAAATTCTTCACGTATTTTTAACTCTTCAATATATCGCTTAATCGTCGGAATAAGCCCCAAGTCATCCAAGGTAATGGGTCGAAGGTTAAAAATAATCCGCCGGATATCTTGAAGACTCCCCCTAACAATTTTCTTTAGCTGATGCAATTCTTCCACAATTTCATCACGGTTTGCAGCAAGCAATTTCTCACAATATTCGGCACGTAATACCACATTGGCTAGGGTCTGAGCAGGGCCGTCATGAATTTCCCTGGCAACCCGCTTGCGCTCTTCTTCCTGAGCCAAAATGATTCGTCCGCCCACCCACTGCTTTTGCTGCATACCTTCCATCTGCTGACTGAATTCCGTTAGATTTCCGTTTAAAAAGGTTAATGCAATATCAACCCGAGACACCAATTCATCGGCTTTAATGGACATCTCCTTTACCCGTACCATGGACCGAATCAATTCATCCCGCTTAAGCCGCAACCCAATTTCCCGCTCTCGCTCCACTGCGAGTTGAACCTGAAGTTCCTGAGCATACATATAGGCCTTTTTAATATCTTCTTCTGAATATTGCTGAAAGTCCCGGCTAACTTCCATCAAACGTACCCGGGCTTTTTTATAAAGCGATTCCAGACAATCAACTTTCTCAATGACCTGTTGTACTTCGAGATTAACGCGTTCCAAGTCGGATTCCATTTTGCGATGAATATCTTTAGCCGACTCTGCTATCTCAAATAAACTTTCTTTACTGGACTCGATCGCTTTGGTAGTTTCTTTTATAACCTTATCGAGAATACTGAAATCGAACACATCAACCAAAGCGTTCACCTCTAACTTTCTCCATTATAAATTCGGCATTGTTTTCAATGAACTTTAGATCCAACGCGCAACAGTTCTGTAAACAAAAAACAAACCGTTGATCCGGTTTGTTTTTTGCACAATCACTCTGCTAACCTACTTTCCTTTTGGATTTCACTCTGCCTAAGAAAGCCTACTTATTCTCTACTTGCTCGTCAAACCCATCAAAAATATCAAATATACCTAGGGTTTTTAGGCGATTCACTACGTCAGCTACAGACTTTTCGCCAAATTTCTTTAAAATATTTCCCACATGCGTCCGAATCGTTGAAGGTTCAACATGTCGAATCGCTGCAATTTCTTGCTTAGTTTTTCCTTCAGCCAGCATTTTTAAAAAACTGAGCTCTGTTGGAGTCAACTTATAAACAATATTTAAAGTATTCACTAGTGTTGCCCTTTCAGAGCGTAAAATCCGAAACTCCTCTAAAATCTTCCGGGCAACTTGGGGCCGAATGGGGCTGCAATCAGCCGCAGCATTACGAATCGCTTCCAAAATCTCATTCACCGAAGAATTTTTGATGACGTAATCAACGGCACCGACTTCAAATGCAGCATAGATCGAACTGTCATCGGAAAAATGCGTTAAAACCACACAACGGGTTTGAGGAAGCTCCGCTAAAATCCGGCGAATCGCATCCACACCAGCCAAACGCGATTCCATCTCCAGATCCATTAGCACAACATCGGGCTTCGTCAGCATTGCCCATTCTACAGCGTCAGCTCCAGTCGAGACAGTCCCAACAATTTCCATACCTGGTTCATGGCCGATGACCATCTTCAAATATTCCCGTATCGGCTCCATATCATCAGCTATTAAAATTCGGATAAGGGAAGACATCCGTGCACCTTCCTTCGTCCCAAAATATAATAGACTACATCAATTCCTGTTACTTACCAAAAACCGGAGTTGCTAAAGGTTTTCCGAGCTTTCCTGTAATCCGATCAAAATGAGGATAAATATTCCATTCACGCTTCACTGAAGGATTATATTGATAAAAACGATCCAAATCCTGGTTCCATTCCACCTCCAACTGTTTTAAACGATCTGCCAGCGAACCGCCATTCAGCAGAATATCCCGAAATACTGTACAAGGATTTTTCTCCGGTATTTTCCACCCCGGTAGTACCGGGTAAGATACCAGATAATCATTGTCCAGTGTCTCCGCAAATTCTTTAAATCCTTTCAAAGCTGATTTCTGTTTAGCATAAATTTGAGTGACTTTAGGATCAGGATCGATACATTTACCATGTTCATAAAACTTAGCCCGAATCTCATATCGGCTAAACCATTTGACTACTTCCCATGCTTGTACCTTATACCGGCTTTGTCCGTTAATACTCCAATACCCGCCGATAATCATCGCCCGTGGTTTACCATGAAATTTACCGTCATAGGTGGGAATCGGAGCAACACCCCAATCACATTTTGCCGGGTACTGTTCATTAAGGACGCCAACATCCCAAGATTCTCCCATAAACATACCAATTCGCCCCTCGGCAAACTGAGCCCGCAATGCGTCATTGGTCAAAAAAGGCGTCCCTGGAAAGAGGCTTCCTTCCTTTTGAAGATCGAGCAGTAATTGAAAGACTTTATAATATCCTTGAATCGCCCATCTCCCTGTCTTCCAGTCCCAATACGCCGGTTCTCCGTTAGCCTCAGCCCATTGGCTTGGCATCCATTCTAGCGGCCAAGATTCAGCCCCGCAATAGGCAAATCCATAAGCATTACCTCCTCCGGCCTCTGTTATCTTACGAGCAATCAATTTCAATTCGTCATAAGAACGGGGCGGTTTATCCGGATCCCATCCGATACGCCGGAAAAGGTCCCGGTTATAAATCAAACGAGAATTGATAACTTCTACAGGGATCGCGAAAACATGTCCCTTATAGGTAGTGATCCCTTCAATCCAATACCAAGATGGCCATGATTTTTTCCATTGTTGAAAACCGGGTAAATCATCGAACCAGATCTTCGCACCAGCCTGAAATGGATCGGGAAAACCGGAATTAAAATTGGTACTGTATAAATCAGGTCCTTCCATTTTAAGCTGGGCCTCTTGGAAAATTCGCGTAGCATCGTCTCCCAATATGGTAACGGAAACTGAAATCTTTTTCTTCTTTCCCACCGTTTCATTGAATTCTTTAATCAATCGTTTGGTTAGATCGGCCATATGACGTTGATGCGTCCATAACTTCAGATTCACCTTTGGATGAGCGCCTAATACTTCTGGGTTCACTCCGATACAAAGCACAATCAGTCCGATCCACATCCACCGATAAGAACGTTTTCCTAAAAACCGGATCGCACTTTGAAAGATCCACATTATTCGCCCTCCCTTTTTTAACCAAACTTTTCAATTTATATTTAAATTCTAATAACAATTCTATTTTTCCTTCTATTTCCCATATTCTTTATTTAAGCAAAAATTCTTCCTTGTTTCGTCGACCTTTTTGTTACAAAAAATAAAAGGGCTACCGATGTTTCCATCGATAGCCCCAATTCCGATCACATTATGCGATTATTTCTTATTTTTCTTTGCCCAAGCATCCAATTGCCGTTGAGCTTCGGCTATGACTTTGTCAAGACCGGCAGCTTTGAAGCGGGCGATAACATCCGGCAAAGTCTTCGGATCTGCAGCGCCACAAACGAGCGGTGCGACGCCGGTTTGCCATACGTTAATACATGCGGCCACTTCATTCTTAACCGGAGTGCTGTCAAAGTTAAAGCCTAAGCTCTTAGCGGAGATGGAAGATTCGTTAAATTTCTTGAATGCTTCCCATTTGCTCGTATTTTCACCTTTCCAGAAATAGTTCAGGTATTGATTACCGAACATCCAAGGCGTACCCGGTTTGTAACCGGAGTTTTGAGCAGTAACTCCCGGCGGATAATCGATAACATTTTCAGATACTTTAATATAATGTTTGCCTTCGATACCGAAGTTAATCAAGTTATTCAGATATTTATCGGTATTGAACAATTCTAAGAATTTCAGAGCCATAATTGGATTCTTCGAAGTCTTGGAAATAGCTTGCATGGAGCCTGTGCAGTCCCGGGTTTGAACAACCGGTTGGGTTAATGCAACGGTCACGCAAGGGATACCCCAAGAAGCAGTCCGTTCTTCATCTGCAAAGGGTTTTAAAGATTCGATCTTACTGAATACTTTACCGGCACGGATGTCGGTAACAAATTCAGAAACTGTTGCAGCATCGGCAGGAACATATCCAGCGAGGAAATACTTCCGGGCTAATTCAATGTATTCCTTGAATTCTTTGGTTTCCAACATGTTCAGGACTTTCATGTCCTTACTGTCGTTATAAAGTACTGCCGGAATATAATCGTCGGCAATCCGGTCAAAATCCAGAACCCGAACAGCGTTTTCGTTATGCAGGTTTTGGAAGGGGATCACACCCGGCTCTTTTTCTTTGATAATTTTAAAGAAGGGTTCTGCATCGGCCAACGTCTTGATCTTGGTTACGTCCATTTTGTATTTATCGACCAAATTTTTGTTGAACCAGAAACCCCATTGATGTGCTAACTCTTTGTTAGCAGGGATAGCATAGTTCCGTCCGTCAATTGCCGAACCGGTGATAAATGCCGGATGCAGCTGTGCCCGGGATTTCGGAGCATATTTCTTCCAAAGATCGGTGATATCCAGGAAAGCTCCACGAGCAACATTTACCTTGTACAAATTGGCCCAAGACGAGGTGAAGCAAATATCGAATTTCTCACCTGAAGCAATGATCATCCGCATCCGATTATCATATTCGTCGCCCCAGGTATAACATTGCATTTTTAACGTCGCATTAAGCCCTTTCTTTTGGATGTATTTGCTGGCTGCATCTTCAACCAACTTTACATCCGGTTGTTGCCCGTTTCCAATAAAGTACCACTTAATCTCATAGGGTGCCGCCGCGAAAGTGGTTGCGCCCAGCATTACAACGCCTAACAATAACACCAGGGCAACCAATTTCTTGGTATGTTTCATCTTTAACTCCTCCTTTTTATTTTTTATTTTTTATTGCTTAACCAGTTTTATTTTCCTGGTCCTAGCCTTTAATTGCACCTACAGTCAAACCTTTAACTAGATATCTTTGGAAGAAGGGGAAGGTTAAGACGATCGGGCCCACACCAATGACAACCATTGCCATTCTGGCAGCTTCTGACGGCATTTTTGAAAGAATATCTCCGGACATTCCTCCGATGTTACTGGAGTTTTGCAACAAGTATTGCATTGAAGTTTGAACTTGATATAACAAATAGGGCAAGGGAACCAACTTAGGATCATTAATGTATAAAGCGGCCAAAAACCAATCATTCCAATATTGAAGCGTTGCAAATAATGCGATAGTAGCCAAACCGGGAACTGCAAGCGGCATTACGATCCGGAAGAAGATGGTAAACTCACCGGCACCGTCAATTCGGGCCGCTTCAATCAACGAATCAGGAATATTGGTTTTAAAGAAGGTCCGTAAAATAATCACCCAAAACGCATTCATCAAATACGGGAAAATCAACCCCCACATGCTGTCTTTTAACTTAAGAATATTCACACCAATCAAATATGTGGAGACCATTCCTCCATTAAAAAGCATGGTAAAGATGAGAAAGAACGTGAAGAAATTCTTATATTTAAAATCACTACGGGAAATCGGATAAGCATATAAGGCCATAATAAGGATACTAAGTAAAGTCCCTACGACCGTGACTAAGATGGTAATCCCATAAGCGGACACCACTTGGCTTCCGGTCGAAAAGATGAATTCATAAGCATAGAGACTGAACTTTTCAGGGAAAAAACGATATCCATGAATAGCCAAAGTGGTTTCATCTGTAAATGACACCGCAACGACCAATATCAGTGGCAGAATACAGATGAGAGCATATCCTAGCAGAATGATATTGAGCACCGCATTAGTCTTGCCGGAAACGGCACTCAGTCTATTAAAATCAGCCTGTTCCTTACGCATTCTTTTGCCTCCATCTCCATTAATCTTTCAGCAAAGTCGTTCATCAGAATATAGCCGAGTCCGGATCGATTTTACGTACCGCATAATTGGCAGCCAAAATCGTAATAAAACCGACGACAGATTGATAAAGGGCTGCTGCCGAAGACATACCGATATCTCCCATCCGCATCAATGAATTGAAGACATACACATCAATGGTCTGAGTCACCGGGTATAACATTCCAGCATTCCGCGGAACTTGATAAAAGAGTCCCAAATCAGAGTTGAAAATCCGTCCCACAAATATCAGGAACATTACGATAATTACAGGCATAATCTGGGGTAATGTGATATGGATTATTTGTTGCCAACGATTAGCACCGTCAATTCGGGCCGCTTCATAAAATTCCTGATCAATCCCGATGATGGAAGAGAGATAGATAATACAGTTGTTTCCTATCCATTTCCAGCCATTAATCAAAACGATAATGTAGGGCCAGTATTTAGGTTCCGAATACCAAGCAATCGGCTCCTTACCAAGAGATTTAAGAATCGTCGTATTGATAAACCCTTTATCCGGGCTGATAAATGCATATAACAAGTAACTGGCAACAATCCACGAGAGAAAATACGGTAAAAACATTGAGCCTTGATAAAAACGGGATAGTTTTTGGCTTCGGATTTCATTCAACATAATGGCAAACGCCAGAGAAATAATGGTACAGGAAGTAATGAAGACTAAATTATACAACAAAGTGTTCCGGGTAATAACATAAGCATCCGGCGTCTTAAATAGGAATTCAAAATTGCGTAAACCGATCCACTCGCTCTTGAACAAGCTTGTGAAGAAGTTTCCGTCATGGAACATAAAGTTTTTAAATGCAATAATGATTCCAAACATCGGTAGATAATTGTAGAACAACAAAACCAAAACACCCGGAAGCAACATTAAAAACAGCGCCCGGTTCTTTCTGAATTCATGCCACCATGCTGGTGACAGTCGACGGGGATAAAGAAATTCTTTTTCGTTCATAGCCGCTCCTCATTCTTTCTTTGATTTAACGTTGTTTGCTTTAACGTTGGATGAATGAATTGTTACAACTTTATTATTAGCCACATAAAAAAAACCGCCTAGGAGGATGTTTCCTCGGCGGTTAGTTGTTTTGCTATTTATTGTTTTAGCTTTCTGTTGATATTTTCTCGACACCGAAGCACGACTTCAAAGGTGGCTCCCATTCCGGGACGGCTCTTCACATTGATAAATCCCCGATGCAATTTGACAACCCGATGACAGTAAGTTAACCCCAATCCCCAATTGCTCCGTGTCGGCTTGGTTGAGAAAAAGGGTTGAAATATTTTATGAAGATTTTTCTTGAGTATTCCAGGGCCGTTATCCGTGATCCGAAAATAGCCCCATTCATATTCCCTGCCAATCTCCACCACAATCTGAGGTTTAAAGTTATTATCTTTCACTTGGCTGAGTGCATCCAAGGCATTTTGCAAAAGATTTTCCATAACGCTAACTAAGTGTTCCCGATCTCCCAAGATACACATCTCATTATCCTGAATCCGTTCGATCAGGTGAATTTGACTCAGCCTTTGCTTACAACGAAGCTTTGCCTCTTCCCACAACTCCCGCTCCAATAACCAACAGGGATTTAGCTGTAGCCGGTCTGCTTGCGATTGAAGTACATCCAAGCGGGCCAACGCTTGAATACATGTATCTTTTACCCAGGTGATCTGAGATTTAACCTGATCCATACCTTCATCGTGAATCGATTCCAAATCGGCAGCAGCCATATCCATGGCCATCTTCATCCCCAAAAATTGATTTTTAAAAGGATGTAAAGCGATCTTTACCGCCTGGTTGACAATATGAATCTGTTGGTCTAAATGCTTATTATTAATCCGCCAAGAACCGAGAAATCCGTAACGCAGAATGGAAAGGGTCACGACCACGATGACAATAAAAGCCCCGAAAGGAACCAGTAACAGATATCGCGTATCATAAAAGGGATAATCCCTCCCCAGCGGCAACAGAGTCGTCGCTACGGTATGGGCATTTAAAATACTGCTCTTCCCGGTACAAAACAACACCACAAAAAAGAAGCAAAGCACCGCATTGCTAATACCAACTAACAATACCTGAATCCGCTTTTGAAAAATCTGACAGGTAAAGAAAAGTCTTAATATTTTCGCCAGACAATAACCGAATATCGCCACAATAATGAAAAATATTACGAGATCCCGCATCAATAACCGCTTTTCCCAGAAGAACCGTTCAGGTGAAGCAATATTTAAACTGGCACCATATTTAAAAAGGCTGAACAATTGATCCGGATCATAATGCCATAAAAACCATGCAAAAAAGATTAAAAACAGGCCTACTATCCCATAATCTTTCCACCGAAAACGTTCGCCCACATAGGTATAGGTAAAACCAATCACCGCACCGATAAAAGCAGCAGCACTCCACAAACGAAATCGCATGAAATCGGTTAGCGGAAGGCTCCTCAAAATATCCCACGCCCATCCGGGCTGCTCAAAACTTAATCCGAGCAACCCTTCCAGATTATAATTGGAAAAACGAGGGACCAGCCCAACCAATCCAACAATGCAACATCCAAAAGCCAGGAAGATCAATCCAAGCCAAACAGCCTGATATCCATGAAAGACCCGTGCGATAATAAATATCGCAAATACCAGGAAGAACATTGCAATGAAGAGCATAGCCAGCCTCCACACTTATACTCCTATAAATAAATTCCAGATGCAATTCATAAATCCTTCCATCTTGGGAATATTGAGGATAATATGGTAAAATAAAAAACCCGGAATTCCGGGTTTTGATATAAAGAATTATACTGACTTTCATCTCTCCAGTGCATCAACACTAGATAACTTAAGCCTTCAACAATTTGACCTTATCCAATCGTTCCCACGGTAAATCCAGATCATTTCGCCCAAAGTGACCATAGGCGGCAACTTGTTTGTAAATCGGCCGTCTAAGGTTTAGATCCCGAATGATCGCTGCCGGACGAAAATCGAAATGACGATTGATCAACTCAGCGATCGCTACATCATCCATGATACCGGTTCCAAAGGTATCCACCATCACCGATACAGGTCTCGCCACTCCAATCGCATAAGCAATCTGGATCTCACACCGTTTAGCCAGACCAGCAGCCACCACATTTTTAGCGGCATACCGGGCAGCATAAGCAGCTGAACGGTCAACTTTTGTCGGATCTTTGCCCGAAAAAGCCCCGCCCCCGTGCCGGGCCATTCCACCGTAGGTATCTACAATGATCTTTCGGCCAGTCAATCCTGAATCTCCCTGAGGACCGCCAATCACAAAACGGCCCGTCGGATTGATCAAAAAGCGGGTTCGCTCATCCAGTAAGTTAGCTGGTATAACAGGCCGAATCACTTTTTCAATAATATCCCGTTCAATTTGATCGTGCTCTATTGCAGGATCATGTTGAGCCGAAATAACAATGGTGTCTACCCGAACCGGAACATTGTCCTGATATTCCACAGTCACCTGACTTTTCCCATCCGGGCGCAAGTACGGCAGTTCTTCCTTTTTCCGAACTTCCGATAAACGCCGGGTCAACCGGTGAGCCAAAGCAATTGGCATCGGCATATATTCCGGAGTTTCATCACAGGCAAAACCAAACACCAAACCCTGATCGCCAGCACCAATCGCTTCGATGGCCTCATCATCCATTTCACCGATTCTGGCCTCCAATGCTTTATCGACTCCCTGGGCAATATCAGGAGATTGTTCATCGATGGAAGTGATGACAGCGCAGGTATCGCAGTCAAATCCATATTTAGCCCGAGTATAACCGATCTCCCGGATGGTTTCCCGGACTATTTTAGGAATATCCACATAACAGCTGGTAGTAATCTCACCCATGACCAACACAAGCCCAGTGGTAACCGCTGTTTCACAAGCGACTCTAGCTTGAGGATCACAACTAAAGATAGCATCCAAAATCGCATCAGAAACCTGATCGCAAATCTTATCCGGATGTCCTTCAGTTACGGATTCTGAGGTAAACAAATGTTTTTGACTCAATACACATCACTCCGTTACTAAAAAAATAATCCTTCCAATCGGAAGGAATCGTTAAGCACTCATCTTCCAGATTGCTCTGGGGGAATTAGCACCGTAAAACAGCTTCAAGCTGTTTTGGGTTGCTGGGTATCATCAGGCCCTGTCCCTCCACCACTCTTGATGAGATATTAAATTGTACAGTAAATTAATCAAAATTATAAACGATACATCAAACACTGTCAACGATAACATCAGCATTTGATGAATAATATGCCTTTGTCTGTCATACTCTTATAGATACTTGTCGATTTCTTGAGCAATCTCTTTTTTCGGCCGGAAACCCACCAAGCGGCTGACAACTTCCCCCTTGACGAACAGGCATAATGTTGGAATGCTCATTACACCATAAGATGCCGCCAATTCCTGATTTTCATCCACATTAATTTTCCCAACCACCATTTTATCGGCATAATCGGAAGCCAGTTCTTCCACGACCGGAGCTACCATCCGGCACGGTCCACACCAAGGTGCCCAAAAATCGACCAAAACCGGTTTTTCAGATTCCAAAACATCCGTTTTAAAGTTGGACTGCGTTAATTCCAACATATGATTCACTCCTTAAACGTTGATGTTTTTATTATTCCACATAATGCACTTTTAATAAATTGGTGGAGCCAGGCACTCCGGTGCTGACACCCGCCGTGATCACAATTAAATCTCCAGTAGAGACAAAACCATGCTCTTTAGCTGCTGATACGCTGACTTCAAACATATGATCGATATTATCAGCGCTAGGAACCATAATCGGGTAAACGCCCCAGTT